>Ga0123335_1002049_pt1 | contig 31192 bp, 27 predicted proteins | sample BiotimSIPDNA_2_FD_89707 | JGI IMG/M metagenome (GOLD analysis project Ga0123335, IMG submission 89707) | Anaerobic biogas reactor microbial communites from Washington, USA - Biogas_R2 time_0 SIP DNA | ecosystem: Engineered > Bioreactor > Anaerobic > Unclassified | place: Washington, USA... | reverse complement strand
CGGATTAAGATCCTTAAACCATTTGCTCATCTGAACAGCAAAACCTGTCTGGGCATCACCATTGTCTTCGGCAGCCAGATAAATATATAAACCGCCGAAATTTACCCGTTCCCGGGCATACAACCCCCTGGAGTTCATTATCAAAGTAGTGTTTTCCACTTCCTCATATCCCGCTCTTTCTATAATGGATATGCGCACATCGGTTTCCCGGGCAGCTGTCTCCGCCCGGCAGGCCAATTCAATTTTACTTCCTACCGGAGTTGATCCTATTGTTTCATCGTAAAGCTGCATGTTCTGATATTCATAGGGACCCGATGGCAGCTGATTATAGTGGTCACTGGAAGTATAAACAGTCATGTGGAAAGCATCTTCTACCGCTTTATTGACAGCCGACATCGATAAATCGGTGGTATAGGCAAATCCCAATGAACCATCCTTTATCAATCTTATACCCAGACCCGTTTCTTCGGCTTCTTTTAATGTATCAACCGAACCTTTTTCTACTTCTATGCTCAATTGGCGGTTCACCGTAAGATAGATTTCAACATCGGCCTTTTTGCCCAGGCCTGCCTCCAACGCCATTACAGCAACTTTTTCCATGTAATCCTGATTCATAGTTCCTCCTATTGGCGCCTTATTTTTTTAATATGAGGTCCATCCGCCATTTTTCTGCCGCCTATCGTCAATTCTGTTATACGCATGGTAGGCTGGGCATCAGCAACTGGAACCCCCTGCCCATCTTTCCCACAGGTACCGATGGCAAAACCTAAATCTCTGCCAATCATATCGATGTTTTTTAATACCTCGGGCCCATTGCCGGATAGAATCGCACCTTTAACCGGCGATTTGATCTGGCCAGCCTCGATTACATAGGCCTCCTGAACTTCGAAAACAAAATCGCCATTGGTAGTGTTGACCTGCCCGCCGCCCATTTTCTTGACCAGCAGCCCATGGGGAGTAGACTTTATAATATGTTCCGGGTCTTCGTGACCGGGGCCGATCATGGTATTTGACATCCGGGGCACCGGTTTGTACTGATATGATTCCCGGCGTCCGTTGCCGGTGGATTTAACCCCATCTTTTCGGGCAGTTAAACGATCATACATATAAGAGCACAATACTCCATTTTCTATTAATATGCTGCGCTGGGCTTTTATACCCTCGTCATCGAATTTATAAGAACCGTACTTTCCATCAATCGTAGCATCATCGATTACATTCACGCCCGGCGCCGCCACTATCTGACCCTGTTTATCCTTGTAAACGGACAAACCCTTTTGCACCAGGTCCGCCTCCAGCCCATGCCCGCAGGCTTCGTGTATTAATGTCCCTCCCGCTGAAGATGACATAACAACCGGCATCCTCCCTGCCGGTGCCGCTGGAGCAGCGAGCATTGCGACAGCCAGATCGGCAGCTTTCAGTGCCATATCCTCAAGGGATACTTCCCGCAGCAATTCCCAGCCTCCGCTCCCCCCGGCAGACTCAAAACCAGTCTGAACATTGTTCCCCTGTGCGGCCACAGCATTTACCGTCATCCTAACCCGGGACCTTTCATCCTCGATCAATTCGCCGTCACTATTGGCAATCTGGATTGCTTGGGCAACATCACCCAGAGTTATGGTAACCTGACGTATTTCACGGCTATAATTACGGGCGGCCTCATTGGCATCTGTTATATGCTGTATTTTATCTGCCAGTGATAATTGTTCCGAGAGAAGTTCTTCCTCAAGGTTAAGCTCATTACGGTGCAGAGCAATGGAAGGCCTGAATATCGCATGGGGACCGGCCCCACGGCCAGCAGCAGCGGCGGCCTTCAGCAAGCCTTTAGCCGTCAGGTCATTGGTATGAACATAGGAAGTCTTGCCCTGTTTTATCACCCTTATCCCCGCACCTTTTTCTCTGCCGCTATTAATGCTCTCAATTTTATTATCGTCATAAAATATATTACTGGTGCTTTTGTCTTCGATGTAAATCTCGGCAAAATCCCCGCCTTTTTTCAATGCCTCATCCAGAACCTTATTTAAAATATTTTTATCCAGCATCTGTTTTCCCTCGCAATTTCTACCCGGAATATTATCGGTTATTAATATATTTAACCATTATAATGATTTTACCCTGCTTAAGTCATCGTTCCTCACGATCATAGGCCACACTCAAGGCACTCGGAGCCCCCGCATCCTGCCGCATTTTGATGGTGACAATTACCAGGACAAGGATCGTAAATAAATAAGGCAGCATTTGCAGGAAAAAAGGTGAAATTTTTATACCCACTATCTGTAACCCAAAAGTCATGGCCTCCACCGCGCCGAATAAATATGAACCTGCTATCGCCCACAAAGGATTCCACAGAGCAAATATTACCAGTGCCACTGCTATCCATCCCCGTCCGGCAGTCATGTTTTCCTGCCAGGAAGGAGCATAAACCAGAGATAAATAAGCCCCTCCCAGACCGGCCATCATACCGCCGATAATCGTGCAAAAATAGCGTACCCGGGAAACGCTTATTCCTACAGCATCTGCTGCCGCAGGATTTTCTCCCACCGCCCTTATGTTTAAACCCCATTTTGTCCTGTACATCACCAGCCAGAAAATAATGGCCAGTATGAAACCAATGTAAACCAGTGGGTCATGATTAAAAAAGATCCTGCCCAGAATGGGAATATCACTTAAAAATGGTATCGCTATGGCTGTTACTGGGTCCGAGGTGGGCAGCCCCTGATAGGCTTTGCCGAGAAAGCCGCTGGTACCCGTACCGAAAATCGTTAAAGCCAGACCCGAAACCACCTGGTTGCCTTTAAGAGTGATTGAAATAAAGGCATGGATAAGGGCCGTCATACCGCCGGAAATCATGGCCGCCAGAAAGCCATACCAGTGATTACCTGTTTTGATAGTAAAAATAAAGCCCACCACAGCACCGACCAGCATCATTCCCTCGACACCAAGATTAAGTATTCCGGACCTCTCCGCCAACAGTTCCCCCAGGGCGGCAAATAATATTGGCGTACCAGCCACAATAGCCGCGGTAAGAAGTGCCGCTATTACGATATTATCCATTATTGCACCTCCTTGCGGACTAAAACTATTTTATATCTGAGCAAAAACTCGCCCGCTAAAAGGAAAAACAGGATACTTCCCTCCAGCATGAGCACGATCGAGTATGGGATGCCAAAGGTTTGTACACCAAAGCCCCCTACCAGCAAAGCTCCAAATAAAAAGGCCACCAAAATTATACTGAAAGGATGCAGCCTGGCCAGCCAGGCAACGATTACCGCAGAAAAACCATAACCTGGTGAAATGTCCTGCTGCAGACGATGGGTTATGCCAGACACTTCGATCATGCCGGTTATACCTGCAATTCCCCCGCTTATGATCATAACCAGTACAATATTCCTGGCCACATTCATGCCGGCATAACGCGCTGCATTCTGGCTTTCCCCAATCACTTTTATTTCATAACCCCAGCGACTGTAGCGAAGAACCAGATAAAATATCAGCGCAATAACAATCGCTATCAATAAACCCAGATGGACCCGGCTGTCACCGAATGTGGGCAGATAAGCAGCGTCTGAAAAACGCGGGGTAAGGGGGAAACCTTTACTGGCCGGATCTTTCCAGGGTCCAAAAACCAGATAACCCACCCAGGATATTGCTACATAGTTTAACATCAAGGTAACAATCGTTTCATTGACCTGCCAGTATCCCCGTAAAAAACCCGGTATAAATCCCCACACTGCCCCGCCGAGGAAACCTGCCAAAAACATCAGAAGCAAGAGCAGCCATGAACTTAAATGCCCACAGGTGAGGGCTACCCAGGAGGCAGCAAAAGCGCCCATATATAATTGTCCTTCAGCCCCGATATTCCACAATTTCATTCTAAAAGCCAATGATACTGCCAGCCCGGCCAGCATCAGGGGGATCGCTTTTACAATGGTTTCTGCAATTGCATAACTGCTGCCAAAAGCCCCTTTAAACATACGCAGAAAAGTTTCTCCCGGATCAAAACCCGAAAAATATAGAAATGCTCCGCTTACTACAAAGGCCAGCAATATGGAAAACACCGGAACACCTATGTCTACCGACAATGATCTATACTGGCGTTTTATCATTTTTGCCTTGATCATGATGTCTTCCTCTCGTATTCCGCTCCCAGCATCAGTGCCCCGATTTCGTCAATATTTGTTTCTACAACATGCAAGATCTTTTGGATGCCGCCAGCATACATTACCGCTACCCGGTCAGCATAGCGAAAGATATCTTCTAAATCTTCCAGTATTAAAAGAATACCCGTTCCTTTGTCTCTCTCCTGCAGCAGGATATGAAAAATGGATTCTGCTGCTGCAATATCTAATCCCCGCGAAGGATAAGCCGCCACCAAAACCCGTGGCTGCTGACTGATTTCTCTGGCCAGCAGCAGCTTTTGCAAATTGCCGCCGGACATATAATTGATGGGATGATTGATATCCGATAGAAAAATATTATAATTCTCAACCATCATTTCTGCTTCCTGGCGAATCAGTTTATAATCAATAAACATTCGGTCCCGGTATTTTTTCAGATAATAAGTTCGCAAAATAATATTATCCAGCAGGTTAAGATTGGGAACCAGTCCCATTCCCATCCTGTCTTCGGGCACAACATTGATGCCCTGTTCCAGCCTTTGCCTGATATTGAAATCATTAATCACCTGGTCAGCCAGACGAATTGTACCGGTATGCAGTTTTCTTAAACCGGCAATCGCTTCCACCAATTCCCTTTGACCATTGCCAGCCACACCTGCAATGGCTACTATCTCACCATTTTTAACATCCAGATCAACATCTTGCACCGCTAAATAACCCTGATCACCAAATATACTGACATTGTTTAATTCCAGAATGGTATCACCGGTCATAAGCGGGTGACTGCTCTCATTAAATATGACTTCTCTGGCCACCATCATCCTGGCCAGAATGGTTTCATCAACATCTTCGATGCGTTTGCTGCCCACTACCTTCCCATGTCTTAAGACAGTAACATAGTCTGCAAATTCCATCACTTCGTGCAATTTATGCGTGATCAACACAACTGCTTTCCCCTGGTCGGCCATAAACCTTAATGTTTTAAAAAGATCCTGTACTTCATGGGGTGTGAGCACAGTTGTCGGCTCATCCATAATTAAAATGTCGCAGCCCCTGTAAAGCATTTTGATAATTTCTATTTTCTGCTGTTCTCCCAATGACAGCTGATAAACACGCGCTGCAGGGTTGATATCAAAACCGAAACTTTTAGCAAATTCCAGTGTTTCTTTCTCGATTTGTTTTTTGTTCATCTTAAGTGCATTGTGGGCTCCCAGAATTATATTATCAGCCACGGAAAATTTATTTATCAAACGAAAATGCTGATAGATCATACCAATACCAGCAGCTAAAGCTTTGCGGGGCGAGCTGAAATCCAATTTCTCCCCTTTGACTTTTATAGTGCCTGAATTGGGCCGGTAAAGTCCAGCCAGAATACTCATCAAAGTTGATTTTCCTGCCCCGTTTTCACCCAGCAAAGCATGTATCTCCCCCGGGTAGACTCTAAAATGGACATCCTTATTGGCCACTACTCCAGGAAAGGACTTGGTTATTCCATTCATTTCAATAACAGGCAGCCTTTTCATTATAGTTCCTCCAATATAAAAGGCGGCGTTTTAAGCCGCCTTACAAAAACCGTTGCCTTATCAGGATTTGGGGCTTCCATCGATGCCTTTAACAAACCAATCCAGACTTAATTTGTCTTCATCAGACATTTGCTGACCTTCCTCAACTTTTAATGTTCCCGCCTGATCGTATATCGGACCGGCAAACACATCCCAGGTGCTTTCCTTCATTTCCTGTTTTTTAGCTTCAACCTTTTCCACAATATCTGCCGGCACTTTGTCCGAGATAGGAGCCAGATCGACTATCCCATCTTCCAGACCGCCCCAATAGGATTCGCTCTTCCAGGTGCCATCCATTGCGCCCTTTATAGCCCGGATATAATAAGGACCCCAATTCCATACTGGTCCGGTCAGGTTAGCATTGGGGGCGAAACTGCGCATGTCGCTATTATAGCCAATGGAATAAATGCCCGCTTCTTCTGCTGCTTGCTGTACGGCAGGGGTATCAGCATGCTGGGCCAAAACGTCACAGCCTGCATTGATCAAGCTTTGCGCCGCCTGTTTCTCCAGGGTAGGATCCAGCCAGTCATTAGTCCACACAACTTTTACGCTGGCATCAGGATTAACTGCTTGAACACCCAGTGTAAATGCATTGATACCACGAATAACTTCCGGGATTGGAAAAGCTGCTGCATAGCCAATTTTATTGCTTTCGGTCATAGCCCCGGCCACCATTCCGCTTAAATAACGGCTTTGATAAATACGGCCAAAGAAAGTAGATACATTCTCAGCAGTACTCAGACCCGAACAATGTAAAAAAACAATTTCCGGATGTTTTTTAGCCACTTCAATCATTGCATCACCATAACCGAAACTGTTGGCTACAATTACGTTACAGCCTTCCTGAGCTAGCTGTTCGATGCTTCTTTCCGCATCAGCACCTTCTGGAACAGCTTCCAGTGCAACAGTTTCCACTTCCGGTATCTCTTCTAACATTTGTTGGCGGCCCTGATCATGGGTAAATGTCCAGCCTGCATCACCAGGTGTGCCGATATAAACAAAACCAACCTTGAATTTTTCCCCTGTTTGTTCCTCTGAACCCTCAGGGGCTTTCTTATCGCCACAGCCTACCACCATTGTGGCCGCGAAGACAATCAAAAGCAATACAATCCCCAGTTTTTTAATTCTCATCAAAATCCGAACCCTCCTAAATAATTGATTTGTGCTTTTTTTTCGACACATTTATTTTATATCCTTTATTTTTCCACGAACAAATAATATATTCTACTTTACAAGCAAAATATCTACTTTTTTACAGCAGCGGATGATTATTCTGCCAACATCCATCCCATCAGACCATAAAGGGGTTTTTATCTCCTGGCCTGAGCCCGGGAAGAAAATGGAGAAATGGACAGCATCTGGTGAAAAATGTAGTCACCGGCAATTTTCCCCGCAGGGATTCAATCTTCAAAAAGCCGCCGTGATGCCGCCATGGTATTGCCCCACCGAACTTTTAGCATTCAGCAGCATAATTAAGGCAGGATCGACCATAAATAATTAAAACTGCCTTAATTGACAGTTTTAATTTCATTATAGTTTGTTTAGTTATTCCCTCAACGCTTGTTCAGTTATTCACTCAATACTTGTTTAGTTATTCACTCAGCGCTTGTTCAGTCATTCACTCAACGCTTGTTTAGTTGTTCCCTCAAGGTTTGTTCCGTTGTCACCTCAGGGTTTGTCTGGTTGTCCCCCAAGGTTTGTCCGGTTGTCTCCTCAACTATTTTACATACCCGGGATGCATAGTGGTTTAATTTCATTATGGTATATTCAATTATCCCGTCCTAATCTTTCTCTGGTTTATCCTGGCGCCAATCCTTTATATCAGCCTTTTCCTGCAGATCCTCTAAATAACTATAGAAGAATTCCAGTTTTTTATCCTCTGATAACTGTTGGTGCAGATTCTTTTCTATTTCTTCCAAAGGAATGGTTCTTGCTTCCTGCCTTTCACCAGCTTTTATTATATGGAAGCCAAATTCACTTTTAACCGGTTCCCTCGTAATCTCGCCCGGTTTAAGCTGCAAAGCAGCATCTTTGAATTCGGTTACAAAATTGCTGTCCTGGTTGAAAAGACCCAGATCCCCTCCCTGAGAACTGCTGGGACAAGAAGAAAATTCCCTGGCCAGACTGGCAAAATCATCACCTTGTTCCAATTTAGCCAGTATTTCTTCAGCCTCTTTTTCGGTATCGACCAGGATATGTGATAATTGCACGCCGCCTTGTTCAACAAAGATATCTGCATTTTCCTGATAGTATTGTTGAACTTCTTGTTCATTTATAGTTACATCCGCAACTAACTTTTCTTTGAGTGCAGCATAAATTATCTGGGTCTTGATTTGTTCCTTCAATTGATTTTCGGTCATACCCATATCCTTAAGAAGTTTTTTATAGTTTTCTTCGCTGTAACTGGATTGGACTCTTGTTAGTTCTTCCTTTATTTCTTTTTCTGTTACCACAATGCCTTCTTTTTTGGCTTCTTGATGCAAAATCCTTTCCAGTACCAGATCATCAAATGTTTGGTCCTTTAAAGTATCAATAACTGCTTGATCCTTTTCCTCATCAAGATTTGTCCCTGTTTGTAACTCATAAAAATATTGCAAAAAACTTAAATGGGATACATAATTCTCCGTGGTTATAGATTCCCCATTTACTTCCCCTACTACATCAACTTCTTTATTGCTGCAACCCGATATAAACAGTGATAACAATAAGACCATACTCCATAGAATAATCGATAGTTTTCTCACATCAGCACCCCTTAATCCTGTTTAACATTATTCGCCGACAAAACCGTCCCGGACTCCCTTCTGGATGATCTCCTGCACTTCATTGAAAACCAGAACAAATTCTGCCTCCGCGCGAAAGAAATCGGCGGCCGTTTTATTAGCGTTTAACTTGGCATATTCCAAACTTATTTCCTGAATCAGTTCCCCATCTATTTCTTCTCCCACAATGCTCCGCTGATTTATTGTTGTCTGTTTCTCCCGGAAAGCGCGGATTTTCTCTTTTAATTCCGGCAATTCTTCAATGGCTTTTTGCACTTTAATATAATCAATATAAGCTGGATCTTCTGTTAAAGCCCTGGCCAACTGATGTGCGATATCGAATGTTTTTCTAATTTCCATTGTGCCTCCCCCGCCAATTTTTTTAATTTCTCTAAAACTAGCAGTAATTATTTGTTCAGTCAAGAACGAAGAACCGCAGGGATTGGTTTTGCTTTCCGCCATGGCAGCAAAGACTTTAACACGTGACTATTATGTTAATATGTGTTTTAATTAAACTAACATATGCCGCTTGTTACGAACTATTTAATGGTTATTCTACATGTTTTCAGGCATTTCACTAACATGTTGCCAAATTGTATATACATCATATTGCAATCTTGCTATCCGCATAAGGTGCCAATTGCCTGTTTGATCATGTTATCACCTTGTTTATCTAATTAGTTATTGTGATAACTATTACAAGACGTGACTCTTTGACCCTTTGTTAATGCTAAGCATACAATGTTTCGTGCAAAATGTAACAAGCTAATTGTATAGTTAGCCGGAAAATACTACAATATATACAGGATAGTGTACGGAAAATTCATTGAAAGGAGGAATCGAAAATGAAATATATTTCTGTTGTAGTTCCTGAAGATGTAGATCGGGCACTTCGATTCGCCTGCGCCGACCAGGCTACAACAAGATCTAAATTGGTGCGGCAACTGATTGAAGAATACCTGGTTGATTGGCGTGCTCAGTTCGAAAGCAAGGGTGGTCAATTAATCGAATCAGAGGAGAACGATTCGGAATAATAAAGAAAATAACTACAAATAATCTGGATGAAAGCATCCAGATTATTTTTTTCTGCTATTTTGCCGTATGAGGCAATATTTTTCCTTCCTCTCTTTGAATTACTTTTGTTTTCGCTAGTTTTCTGATTTGTCTGAAAATTCATATGATGCTATTATTATGTTAATATCACATGTTATCATCTTATTGTTTTAACACCATATTATTATGATAACAGATTGTTAGGATAAGGGGGTATTAAAATGACATGGTTATTAGCCGCTGGTGCACTGATTTTAACACTGGCATCTGGCACGGTAAGCATTCTTTATGTTTTTCAGAAGGTCTATTTAGAAGAGTTTTAAAACGAGTATAAAGTGGCGAAGGGGGTAAGAAGATGACAGCATTACAACAAACCTTTTTAATGTATAGTGCAGTTTATATTATTGCTAAATGCGGTATTTTTGTTTGTTTATATGTAGCATTGATAATTGTTGAGAAACACGCCCGAGAAAGGCATAAACAATTACACCTTTACCTGGTTGATAAAAGAGCGGAAGAAGAAACCAGATGGGCATTTGCTTATAAACAATACCAGCAGAAAAAGGCTATGCGCTCTGTCGCTTCAATAAAAGCCAGTTAGCAACCTGTTGCTGCGACCTTTAAAAACGTAAAGACCGGACTTGACCGGTCTTTTTGTTTTTTATATATACAGTTATGCAGTTAAAAATTGTTTATCTGATAAATCCTGCCAGAACAGCCAGCAGAAATAACAGGTAGAATATCCCCCCGCTCATCAAATACAAAGCGCTGATATGTTTTTTTGTTTTTAATTCGAAAAGAATCACTCCCGCCGATAATAAAGCCAGCAATGCCGATAATAATGCACTGGATGTTAACTGCCAATCAGTCAATAAGATACCAAATGCTGGGATGAGAGAACTTTGGAAAACCATGGCACCGGTAATATTGCCCAATGCCAGCGTATCTTTTTCCCTTGATATCCAAATCACACTATTAAATTTCTCCGGCAATTCCGTGGCAATAGGAGTGATGATAATGGCCAGAACGAATACTGGCACACCATATAATGCTGCAACTGATTTAACTGAATCTACAAATAAAGCCGCACCAACAACGATAAGCAATAAAGCAAATAATACCTGGAAGATTATAATTGGCAATCTGGCTTTTTGCCGATCAAAATAACAGACGGGCAAATCATGATCTGAAGATATATCCCTTTCTTCACTGAAGGTAATATAAACATACCAGCAATATGAAAGGGCCAACAAGGCTGCGATCAAAATCTGCCCCCACCTGAATTGTACGGGGATCATCCCGGCAATTACTGCCGTTGCATAAACAATAATAAAAAAGCCCAAATCTCTTGACATTACGGAGTAATCTGCCAGAACTTTGGAACCATGAGCCCGGCGGCTTTTAAATATCAAAACCGCAATGCCGGATATAAACATGGCCAGGGTTGCTAACATAAGCGGCGCGCCGAGTATGGCGCCAACACCAATTTCCTTTCCTTCCGGACTATGTGTAAAAACAATGGCTATGATAGGTATAATCGTTTCGGGCAAGGCAGTACCCACAGCTGCGAGTACGCTGCCAACGGCTCCTTCTGATAAGTTAAGCCGCTTCCCCAGCCATTCTATGCCATTTACAAAAATCTCGGCACCGGCTAAAATAATTCCCAATGCAATTATCAGCCATGCAATACTACCCAAAATATCCTACCTGCCTTTTAGCTGCTAAATTCGTTTTGTGGTAATTTCCCTCTGGTAGAAATGGGCCAGATCCCGGTATCCTATTTGCCGGACCAGTGATACAGCCTCTTCAAATCCCTTGCCAACCTGATTGGGATGATGGGCATCAGAGCTAAGCAGTATATTAATATCCATTGCTTTCATTGCCGCTATGATTTCCCTGGCCGGGTAAATTTCCCTGACTGGCTTGCGCAGACCGTTGGTATTTACCTCCACAGCCATACCAGCATCTTTGATAGCTTCGAGGACTGGTTGGGCATATTGAAGCAGGGTCTTTTTTTCGGGTTTATGCCCCCAGATTTTTATCAGGTCCAAATGCCCGACAATATCAAAATACCTGGTTTCAACTGCCTGCTGGAGCAGCTTAAAATAGTTGCAATAGATCTCATCCAGATCTTGCGCAGCGAATAAATCCCGGTGATCAGGGTGATCAAATGCCCAGCCATTAATGAAATGCACTGACCCAATCAGATAATCCCAATCATGTTCAGCTGTTATTGAACGGATCTCCTCTTCCCGTCCGGGAATATAATCAATTTCCAGGCCCATTTTTATTTCTATATCAGGGTTTTCATCCCGTATTTGTTCCACTAAATCGAAATCGATCAGATGCCTTAATTCATCATGTTCGGAAAAACCGATCCCGCCTAAATTCTGTTCACGGGCTTTATCTACAAAGAGGCCCAGCCAGTCATATTCATATTTGTATTCACCATGGGATAGTACATGGATATGATAATCGGCTAACAAATCTTTTCTCCTTTTAATCTCTTTTCAATAATCAATTTAATCATTTTTAAAATAATAAAGCAATTATTAAGGTGGAACAAATTGCATTAAACAATAGATTATACTAAAATTTTAGGCATTAACATGTACTGTAAGGAGTTGATTTTAATGACCAGAATAGTGCCCTTCAAAGGTTTGCGTTACAACGCCGATATAATATCTGATTTAGCAGAAGTTGTGACACCTCCTTATGATATTATTGATGAGGCTGCGCAAACTGAGTACTACGCTAAGCATCCCGCCAATATAATCCGTCTGGAGCTGGGGTTAACATTTCCTAATGATTCTGCTGACAACAATCGCTATACCAGGGCTGCACAGTACCTGACCAAATGGATGGAAGATGGTACTTTAAAAAGCGAAAACAGGCCCGCATTTTATTTTTATCAACAGGAGTTTAAGGTCAATGGTGTTCGAACAATCCGTAATGGTTTTGTCGCCGGCGTCAAGGTGGAGCCATATGAAAAGGGTAATATTTTACCCCACGAAGAAACTTTATCCAAGCCCAAGGCTGACCGTTTGCAGCTTATGCATGCCACCAGGTGTAATTTCAGTTCCATTTTCGCCTTATATGCTGATGAAGAAAAACAAATTGATGAGTTGCTGCTAAGGGAGGCGCAAAAACGTCATCCCGACATTGAAATCGTCGATGAAACTGAAGAAATACATCGGGTATGGGTTATAGACGATTCGGCCATAGTCGATAAAATCATTGCGATCATGGCGGAAAAAACCCTGTACATAGCCGATGGACACCATCGCTATGAAACCGCTTTGGAGTACGCCCGGGAAATGGCAGAATCGGGGATCAATGATTTTGATTATATTATGACTACTCTAGTAAATTTATATGACGAAGGATTAGTGGTACTGCCGACACATCGTGTTGTCGGTCATCTTGATCATTTCGATTTCCCTCGTTTTATTGAAAAACTATCCTCCCTTTTCAGTATTGATCAATACTCCGGCAAAGATGATCCGGCATCTATTATTAACGAACTGGCGGAGCAGGGTCAGGATAACCATGTTTTCGCTATGTATAATGGTGAAAACTATTATTTATTGACACTGAAAGATAAAGTGGGGGCTGCAAATTTATTGCCGGAACAGAATTCCGTTGCCTGGAAGGACCTGGATGTAGCCATTTTAGACAATTTGATCCTCGATCAATTGTTGGGAATAGGAGAAGCGGAACGCCGCAATCAGGAAAACCTGGCTTACAGCCGCGACGAAGAGTGGGTGAAGGACAAAATAGATGTCGGTCAATATCAATTAGGCTTTTTTATTAATCCTACCCGTGTGAAAGAAATCGTTGATGTGGCCGAAGCCCGGGATAAGATGCCGCAAAAATCAACTTATTTTTATCCCAAGCTCATTACCGGATTAATCATCAATAATTTGGCGATCAAATAAGCTGAAACCAGAATTGTAAAAGCCCTGCTGCCTATAGTTGGCGGCAGGGCTTTAATATGGCGTTTCTTTTAGCAATAGCAGGAAAGACCACCATCAACCATAAATATGTTTCCTGTCAGCCAGGCAGAATCGTCTGAAGCAAAGAACAATATGGTACCTGTCATGTCATCGGGATAGCCAACCCGTTTCATGGGGAACATTCTGTTTAACTTATCGATTTTGCCCGTTGACTCAAAATATTCCATCATCGGTTCCAGCATGGGTGTGATAATGTGGGACGGACATATGCAGTTAACTCTCACTGCAGGCCCCAGTTCAGCTGCCAGGGCTTTGGTCAACTGAACAACCCCGCCCTTCATGGCACAATAGGCACTGGAATCTTTGCTTCCCAATACACCCAGAATTGAGGCAATATTTATTATGCTGCCGCCGCCGCTTTCCTGCATCAGGGGCAGCATGACCTGTGTTACATTGAAAACACTTCTTAAATCGATTTGATACATGTAGTCAAATTCTTCTAAAGTAGTCTGTAAAAAAGGTTTGCGCATTCCCGAACCAGCGTTGTTGATCAGTATGTCCAGCCTTCCCCATTTTGCCTTGATCTCATCTCTCATGCTTATAAGGTCTTCTGTTTTGGTTACATCCCCGGGAAAAGCAAGCGCAATCCCCCCGGCTGCCTCTATTTCCGCCACCGTCTCTTCCAGCGGCTGGAGACGGCGGCCATTGATCAATACTCTGGCGCCTTCAGAAGCCAGGGAAAGCGCCGCCGCTTTTCCGATCCCAGTCCCCCCACCGGTTATCATTGCCACTTTTCCTTCTAATTTCATAGCGAATCCCCCTTTGTTTAATTATCTTGTTTTTGCAGCCAGACAATCAGCATTTTTAAAACTTACAAAAACAACCAACAATTATTTTAAATTGATATTATTTATAAACAAATCCTGAAATGTTTCCTGATTGGCCAATTCAATGTAATTAATCCTGGTTTGCCATGCTCTGGCTTCAGCCAGAGCGGTATCAGACAATAGAGCCTTTAAAGCTCCTTCGGCAGCAGCATTGCCTATATTAATGATTTTATCCAGATTATCCCGACTGGTCGGCGGGATCAGTCCAATATCTACACAACTGGTTTTTTGCAGAACATTCCCGAAGGCACCAGCCAGATAAATGGCCTCCAATTCATCGAAGCTCATCCCCGCCTGCTGCAGTAAAATATCAATCCCGGTTCTAATGGCCGCTTTTGCCATCTGCAGCTCCCTGATGTCCTGTTGGGTGATTACCAGACTTTCTCCCTTTTCCGCATCATGGATAATCAACCCCAGGTCTTCTTTTAGACTTTCCAGTTTGATATTATCGTCAAAACTTCTGTTTTGATCAATGGTGCCAAATTCATCAATATATTCCCCCTGGCGCAAAACAGCTATCAGATCGATCAGGCCAGAACCACAAATGCCTTTTACTTGACCATTTCCAATGATATTAAACCCAATCCGGCCATCATCACTAAAGAAGACTTTATCAACTGCCCCTGGTCCTGCACGCATACCACTGCTTATCCTGCCCCCTTCAAAAGCTGGACCGGCAGCGGTTGAAGCTGACCATGTTTTTTTGCCATCTGCCAGTACCATTTCCCCATTGGTCCCTATATCCACCAGTAAAAACCTTCTTACCCGCGGTGGTATGATCAATAAACAGGCAATGGTATCAGCGCCGACAAAACCTCCAACCTGGGGCAGAAGTATCAGGTCGGCATCTTTTCGAGCTTCGATTTCTGCCGTTGAGGCCTTCATTGGCATTGCGTCCAGAAATAACCCCGTATATGGTGTGGAGGCAAATCCATTCAGATTCAATCCCAGAAATAGATGCAGCATAACCGGATTACCCACCACCATGATTTTTATCAAGTCATTTGCAACCAGATCGTTTTGTTGCAATAAATCGGCCATCAGGCTGTTTATATTGCTGATCAATATTCTGTGCAATTCTTCCAGCCCTTCTTCTTTTTCCAGGCTGTAACTAATGCGAGAAATTATATCACTGCCATATACCCTTTGCATATTGGTGGCTGAGGCTGCTGAAATCACTTCCCCATTTTCCAGGTCGGCCAGATAGGCAAACAAACTGGTGGTGCCAATATCTAAAGCTATACCGTATAGGCTTCGTTTCTCCCTTCCTATATATTTAACCGTCTGCCCATCGACGACTAAAGCCTTCAATTCAATTGATGGGCGCCCTTCCCTGTCCAGTTTTACTAATTCATTTAAATTATGCGGTGTTATACTCACATCAAATTCCGGCAAAGCATCAGTTATTCTTTTCAACAAGGGCCGGGGATCCGATTTGTCCAATCCCTTTATGAAAAAGGTTTGCGTTTGAACCAATGGTTTGAATCGGTATTGCCGGATTTTTCCCGCGGTTTTTATTTCCTGGGCAGGGGCATAATCCAGATATACATCCAATGGTCCCTGTATGGTACTGAAACATGCCAGTCGGATTCCCTGTTTCAGTTCATCCGGCAGCAAAAATTCCTTTTCCTGCTCTGTCAAAGGATTTAATATGCCGCTGACCCGGATCTTGCATTTGCCGCAAATGCCACGCCCTCCGCAGGATCCTCCCGGATCCTGGTTGCTGACGGCTATTACTTCCCGCAAGTTTTTACCCTTCTGGGTCCAGGAAACAGTTTTTTGACCATCCGGGCTAAACAAATTGATTCTTATCTCCTGCATTTTTACCCCTTTTTCCCCATTTATTATTCTAATGCCTTGTCATCATTTCGAAAAAAATAAAGGCGGCTTTAAGCCGCCTTTTCTTCCTTGTCCCTATTCCGGTTTATTCTCAGACATAAGAGCAAAAGCGAATACAAAAACCCATGCAATTGCCACTGCCAGTGCTATAAATGCCCCGTTCCAGTTGCCTGCCCTGACCCCCGCATTACCAACCGCATATAAAACATTCAAACCTACCAGGGCAACTCCGGTCAGGATAAAAATAGCCTTTTTGACCGACCCCGACATTTGAAAGCCTTTGGCCCAACTACAAAACTTAATGAAAATATATACTGCCAGTATAATTGCCACAATATAAATTAAATTCGTAGCCAGACTCTGGGGTTCCCCAGACCCAAACACAGCTAACACCCTTTCATCCCCCTCTCCTTCTTCTAGTTTTTATTGTAGACTTTTACGCCGATTAAAACAAGGAAACAAATAACTATCCCCTCACCCATTGCTCCTTGTTTTACTTTTTAATACTTATTCTCTTTCGATACTGTATTTCCTGCTAAAAAAACATTAATTATGATTTTATTGAAATAGATTTCATATATCCCCTTCTTTAATGATGTGGACTTCTTTATTAAATACGTATTGCAGGTTATAATATGAAAGTAAGTAAGTCAAACAGCCGCGGGTATTTTATACCTGAGGAAAGTCGGAGCTCCACAGGGCAGGATGCTGGATAACGTCCAGTGGGGGCGACCCCAAGGCTAGTGCCACAGAGATATACCGCCTCTACGGAGGTAAGGGTGGAAAGGTGAGGTAAGAGCTCACCAGCATTTAGGTGACTAAATGGCTCGGTAAACCCCATTCGGAGCAAGACCAAATAGAGGAACATGAGGCTGCCCGCTTCGTTCCCGGGTTAGGTCGCTGGAAATATCAGGTAACTGGTGTTCAAGATAGATGGCTGTTTAAAACAGAACTCCGCTTATAGATTTGCTTACAATTTTAACCAGAAAGAACCATCTTGTAGACGGTTCTTTTTTTATTGTTTCTAATTTTTTCAATTGTTTTATAAATAAAAATATTCCTCGTATTTGCAAATTATGTTATGATTTAAGATAAATCTGGAAAGGGGTGATTATAACCATAAACAAAGACTCTTCGGCAAGATTTATTGCTCCAAGATTAGTGTTCCCCTCCCTCCCTGAAGAGAAATATTATTTTGAGAGAGGAGTTGTCCTATATTGCAGGATGTTGTAATCGTAGGTGCCTGCCGAACTGCTATTGGTAAATTTATGGGAAGTCTGAAAGATATCTCTGCCCTTCAATTGGCTATGACTGCAGGCAAAGGGGCCATCGAGCGTGCAGGAATTTCACCGGATATCATTGATGAAATAGTAATGGGTCAAGTTTTTCCTCATATGCAAGGCTCACTGCCTTCCCGCCAGGTGGGATTGGCGCTGGGGCTTCCTTTTAGAAGCGGTGCCTGTAATGTTAACCAGAACTGTGCATCAGGCATGCGGGCACTGGAAATTGCCTGTCATAATATTATGCTGGGAAAAACCCAGATCGCTCTGGTGGTTGGAACCGAAAGTATGACCAATGCACCCTATATGCTGCCGAAAGCCCGTATGGGCTACAGAATGAATCAGGGCACAATTGAAGATGCCATGATACATGATGGTTTGTTTGATGGCCAGGTACCAGGACATATGGGCATTACGGCTGAAAACGTAGCAGAAAAATATGGTATTACCCGCGAAGAATGTGATGAATTAGCACTGGTAAGCCATCAACGGGCGACGCGGGCTGTCCAGGATGGAACCTTCAAGCGTGAAATCGTCCCTGTAGAAATCAAAACCAGAAAAGGCATTACCCTTTACGAGACCGACGAGCATATGATACCGGACGCCAGTCTGGAGGTCATGGGCAAATTGTCTCCTGCCTTTAAAAAGGGTGGTGTGGTTACTGCTGCCAATGCATCTGGCATAAATGATGCTGCCGCGGCAGTCGTGGTTATGTCCAAAGCCAGAGCTTTAGAACTGGGCCTTACACCCCTGCTGAAGATGGTAAACATTTGCAGTGAAGGAGTGGATCCCAAAGTCATGGGTCTGGGGCCAGCAGTGGCAATTCCCAAATGTCTTAACGAAGCAGGCTTAAAATTTGAAGATATTGACTACTGGGAAATTAATGAAGCTTTTGCCGCTCAATTCCTGGGAGTCGGGCGCATGCTCAAAGAAGACTTTGGGATTGAATTGGATATGAATAAATGCAACCTTAATGGATCAGGGATAGCCCTGGGCCATCCGGTGGGCTGCACGGCGCTCAGAATCATTGTTTCACTTTATTATGAACTTGAAAAACAGGGCAAAACTATTGGCGGAGCTTCGTTATGCGTTGGCGGGGGTCCAGCTATGGCATCTTTGTGGACCAGGGATATATAAATATAATTGACAGCCAGTTGTTTTAAAAACCGATGGATCGTTTAGGGGGAGGCGAACACCAATTGGATTTTAGATATTCAGATGAGCAGGAAATGATTCGTGCGATGGCACGTGATTTTTCTGATAACGAAATTGCTCCTTATGCCCAGCGATGGGATAAAGATAACAAGATGCCCGATGATATCTTGAAAAAAATGTTTGATTTAGGCTTGCTCACCATTGGCATTCCGGCCGAATATGGCGGTGCCGGCCTTGACCATGTATCGCAAAACTTAGTAGTGGAAGAAATAGCTCACGGTGATGCCGGCGTAGCAACGGCCATGACTGGCAGTACCCTTTTGGGACCTGACCCGGTTTTTATTGCTGCCACCCATGAACAGAAAAAATGGTGGTATGGGAGACAGAATGAGGGGGCTGTAAGCGGTTTTTGCCTGACTGAACCCGGAGCCGGTTCTGATGCGGCCAGCCTGGCTACCAAATGTGTCAGAGATGGTAATGATTATATTATCACCGGTAGTAAACAATTTGTTACCAATGGCGGTATCGCAGATCTTTACACAGTTTTTACCACCATTGACCGCAAGCTAGGTCATAAAGGCATGTGTGCCTTTATGGTCGATCGCAACAGTCCCGGCATCACTATTGGTCCCAAAGAAGACAAATTGGGAATAAGATGCTGTAACACCACATCTGTAAATTTTGAGGAAGTGCGGGTTCCTGCCGCTAATATGCTTGGTTCCGAAGGTGATGGATTTAGGATCGCTATGAAAACACTGGATTTATCCAGGGCCTGCGTTGCCGCAATGTCAGTCGGCATCGCTCAGGCAGCTATGGATGCAGCTGTCCAGTATGCCAAAGAAAGAGTTCAGTTTGGTAAACCCATAGCATCCCTTCAAGCTATACAATTCATGCTGGCAGATATGGCCCAATATATCAGAGCATCCAGACTTTTGTATCTGGAAGCATCCAGTAATCAGGACAGCGGCCTTCCTTTCACAGCCATTGCCTCACTGGCCAAATGTTTTGCCGGTGATGCCGTTATGAAAATAACCACCGATGCCGTTCAGGTTTTTGGCGGTTACGGTTATATAAAAGATTATCCCGTAGAAAAATATTTCCGCGATGCCAAAATAATGCAGATCTTTGAAGGGACGGCCCAGGTACAAAGGCTGGTCATTGCCAAAGACCTGCTTAGCGATTAGTATTCAACCTCGATAAAATGGAGGCTTTAAGCCTCCATTTTTTATATCTTATTGGTTTTTCGCCATATTTTCATACGGTCAGCCTCTTTAATCAATTCATCCCGGAACATCGGGTGAGCTATCTCAATTAACAATTCGGCCCTTCTCCAGGTGGGGCACCCCTTCAGCCTGGCTTTGCCGAATTCGGTAACGATATAATCAACCGCCGTTCGCGGTGTGGTGACAATACCTCCCGGTTGCAGTGTCGGGACGATACGGGATTTAATTTCTCCTTTTTTATTTTCGTAAGTACTGGCCAGGCATAAAAAACTTTTGCCGCCATGGGACTTGAAAGCTCCTAAAACAAAATCCACCTGGCCGCCAGTTCCTGATACATGCCTGGTTCCAGCACTCTCTGAGCATACCTGGCTAAAAAGATCTACCTCCAATACATTATTAATGGCTACCATTTTATCATTTGAACCAATAACATTGGGATCATTGGTAAATCTGCCACAATGACTGGCCATAAGCGGATTATTATTCATAAAATCATAACTGCCTCTGGTTCCCAAAGCAAAAGAAAATGCTATCTTACCCCGATCTGTCCTTTTGTATTTGTTGGTGACAATTCCCTGGTCAAAAAGCTTCGTCATGGAATCCGCATACATCTCCGTATGGATCCCCAGGTCTTTTAAATCTGAATGGGCCAGCAAATCGCCCAATGTATTAGGCAGGGCTCCGATCCCTAACTGCAGACAGGAACGATCTTCCATCTCTTCTAAAAGGATTTTAGCCATGGCACGATCGGCGTCCGATATCGCAACATTTTGCGGAATTTCATACAGGGGTTTATTACTGCCCTCTATAACATAGTCTATCATTGATATATGGATGGAGTCTTCTGAGCCGCCTGGTACCCGGGGGACATTTTCGTTCACCTCCAGGATAACAGTATTGGCTTTATAACAGCTTTCCAGGCTATAAGTGTTAGCGGGTCCAAAGGAAAAGAAACCATAATCATCCATAGGGCTCACCTGCTGCACATAAATGTCCAGGGTAAAGAAATCACTGCCGATAATATCCTGCAGTTGTGTAAAAATACAGGGACAATAAAACATACGATTCTGGTCATGCAGCTTGCGATCCATTCCCCCGAAAAACCAACTGCTGCAAGTAAAGTGCTCATGGAGCGGATCGATCAGAGGAGTCTGGGGCACAGGTTCATCCAATACCCCGCACATAAATATTTTAACATCCTTCAACTCATCCCGGCGCTGGGCCAGGGCGATGTCGAAATCATCAGGCCGCCCTAAAAAAGTAGCATACATCAATGTGTCTCCGCTTTGTACCAAACGGGCAGCTTTTTCAGCCGTGATCAGTTTATCACGGTACAACTGCAAATAAGTATTGCTCATAAAAATCCCCTCTCTTATAAAAACCTTCCCCTGAATTACTTCTATAACTGAGCAAGTTTTCCTTTTGATTCCCTGACCAGTTATACCTTGACATTATCACTGATTAACAACAATGCTCATCATACAGTATTGACTTTGCTTTTTGCTTCGCATATAATTGCTAATGTCAATTGCATCGTCGAAAGCAGTGCATCGGAGTAGTAAACTGGTAATAAAAGAGAGTTACAGCAGGTGAAAAGTAACAAAAACTGGTTGAACTCGCCGATAAGCTTCCTGAGCGATAAGTAGTTCGGGACGGTAATACCGTTAACAAAAAGAAGCGGGCATTTAAATGGGGCTATGGCGCAGTTGGGAGCGCGCTTGAATGGCATTCAAGAGGTCGTGGGTTCGAATCCCACTAGCTCCACCATTTTGTCAAAAAGGGTGGTACCGCGGGAACTACACTCTCGTCCCTACAGGGATAAGGGTGTATTTTTGTATTTTTAATTGTAGGAGGCTGTCATGGAAACTAAATATGAACCAACTCGAATTGAACGGAAATGGCAGGCATATTGGGAGCAAAATAATTTTTATAAAGTTACCGAAGACCCTTTAAAACCAAAATACTATGCTCTGGAGATGTTCCCTTACCCCTCAGGTCATTTACACATGGGACATGTGCGCAATTATGCTATTGGCGACGTAGTGGCGCGTTTTAAAGCCATGAATGGGTTTAATGTCTTACATCCGATGGGTTGGGATTCTTTTGGCCTGCCTGCTGAAAACGCCGCAATTAAACATGGCATCCATCCAGCCAAATGGACTTTTGATAATATAGATGCAATGAAACAACAATTGAAAGCTCTGGGCATCAGTTATGATTGGGATCGTGAAATTGCTACCTGTCACCCCGATTACTATAAGTTTACTCAATGGATGTTTTTAAAGCTCTACGAAAATAAACTGGCTTATAAAAAATCGGCCGCCGTCAATTGGTGCCCCTCCTGCCAGACTGTCCTGGCTAATGAACAGGTGGTTGAAGGTGCATGTGAACGTTGCGAAACCAATGTCGACAAAAAACAACTGGAACAATGGTTTTTTAAAATTACTGATTATGCCCAGAGGCTTTTAGACGATCTGGACCTATTGGGCGGCTGGCCGGATAAAGTTAAGATAATGCAGAAGAATTGGATCGGCCGCAGTGAAGGATGTCAGTTTTCCATGCCTATTGAAGGCAGCAGCGAAAAGCTTACGGTATATACCACCCGCCCCGACACTGTTTTTGGTGTCACATATATGGTACTGGCCCCTGAGCACCCACTGGTACCGGTAATCTGCCAGGGAAAACCCCAGGAAGAGGCCATAAATGCCTTTATCAACCAGGTAAAATTCATCAGTGATGTCGATCGTTCCAGTGCCGAACTGGAAAAAACCGGTGTCTTTACCGGGGCTTATGCTATAAATCCCCTGAATAATGAAAAAATACCGATATGGATCGCCGATTATGTTCTGATGGATTATGGGACCGGAGCGATTATGGCTGTTCCTGCACATGACCAGCGCGATTTTGATTTTGCTGTTAAATATGATCTTCCCATTCGTCAGGTTATTAAAAATGATGATGTATCAGAGGTCGATGAATCTCTGGCATCAGCTTTTGCCGGGGATGGTTTTATGATCAACAGCGGGGAATTTAATGGTCTTTCCGTCGCCGAAGGCCAGCAAAAAATAATTGCCTATATGGAAACCCATAATATAGGCCAGGCTGCTGTCAATTTCCGTTTGCGCGACTGGCTAATTTCCCGGCAAAGATATTGGGGGGCTCCGATCCCCATGATCTATTGTCCCCAATGCGGTCAAGTCCCCGTCCCCTTTAAGGACTTACCTGTACTGCTGCCGGAAGATGTCAATTTTAAAATTACCGGCGAATCACCGCTGAACTATGTAGAAAGTTTTTATAAAACCAATTGTCCGCTGTGCAATGGTGAGGCACGACGGGAGACAGATACCATGGATACTTTTGTTTGTTCCTCCTGGTATTTTGATCGCTTTTGCAGCCCGGATTGCAAAGAAATGCCTTTTGAACCAGACCAGGCCAATTACTGGATGCCGGTGGATCAATATATAGGCGGAGTGGAACATGCGATTTTACACCTGATGTATGCCCGTTTTTTCACTAAATTCCTCTATGATATAAAAATGCTGGATTGCCAGGAGCCCTTTTCCAATTTACTTACCCAGGGCATGGTACTTAAAGATGGCGCCAAAATGTCCAAATCCAAAGGCAATGTGATAAGTCCTGAGGAGATAATTGGACAATACGGTGCTGATACTGCCAGGCTTTTTATACTATTCGCTTCACCACCGGAACGGGATCTGGAATGGAGTGATCAGGGTGTTGAAGGTTGTTATAGATTTCTAAACCGCGTCTGGAGACTTGTTCAGGATTACCGCCACTATTTCCATGAGGATCCTGCCGAAATTAAACCAGACTCTTTCAACCCCATTGATAAAGAACTGTATTATAAAGTGCACGCCACCATCAAAAAAGTAAGTGCCGACATTGAAGAAAGGTTCAATTTTAATACCGCCATCAGTGCCATAATGGAACTGTGCAACCAATTAAACAGCTATCGGGAAGCCCCGGACAAAAACGCCGCATTGATCAAGCTGGCCATAGAAAACCTGCTCATACTGTTAAGCCCCTTTTCTCCGCATATCTGCGAGGAACTATGGGAAATGACGGGCCATACCGAAAGTGTGCACCATCAGCCCTGGCCGCAATATGACCCCCAGGCCCTGATACTCGATGAAGTGGAAATGGTGATCCAGATAAGCGGGAAAGTGAAAGAGCGCATCAATGTACCTTTGAACACCCCCCGGGAAGATCTGGAACAAATAGCCTTAAACAATAGCAAAATAATAGCATTGACAGAAGGCCGAAAAATCATAAAAATCATTGTGGTCCCCAATAAATTAATTAATATCGTCATCAATTAATAGCGGATGATCTGCTCCAATTCTTTGGGGGTTCAGACCCGATGCCTGACCTTTTGACTCCTGGAGTTTGCCTATATAAAAACCGGTTGTAAACAACCGGTTTTTTTGATATTTCTTTGCAGGCTTTTTATACCTTCTGGATTTGTATCCGGCGGGCATCGCCCCACAGGTTTTCCAAACCGTAGTACTCCCTTTCCTTCTCCCGAAAAACATGTAATATGATGGGCCCATAGTCCAGGACCACCCATACACCTTCCTGATGCCCTTCCCGGCGGATAGGGACGATATCATTTTCCGCCATGGCTGCTTCCACATAATCCACTATGTTTTTGACCTGGACGGCACTCTTTCCTGAAGCAATAACAAAATAATCAGCAATGATGGTCAATTCATGGACCTGCAGTATAATAACATCAAAGGCTTTCTCCTCCAGACAGGCCTCAGCAATTATTTGAACCAGTTTTTCATCATTGTGCAATAAATACCCTCCTTTATAAAATTCCTGAATTTCATAGTAAAATCAAATCAATCTCCTGCCCGTATCTCTAATCGGTTTCAACCCTGATCTTTTCTGCTTTGTTTTGCTTTCATTTTATCCAATTTCAGAAAATAGTTCCTGGTGTTTATTGTCTGGGGGTGAATCATCCGTTTATGCTGCAGGCAATAGCCCAGAGTTGAATCCAGTGCTGCCAGCATGGCCTGGTCAAGGTCACACTGACAAAGGTTTCTTAACCTTTCCACCCCGGGATAATCCCGGCCTGGTTCGATCATGTCCGCCAGATAAATGATTTTTTCCAGCCGGCCCATAGAAGGGCGGCCCAGGGTATGATTGCCAATGGCATTCAGTATCTCTTCATCTTCTATACCCAGTTCCTTTTTTATCAATATGGCACCAACGGGTGCATGCAGCAGAAAAGGAACCTGCCGATATATTTCATCCAGCAAACCATTTTCTTCAGCAATCGCTGTCAGTTCTTCTTCCGGCCTTTCTTTAGCATAATCATGGAGGATCCCGGCCAGAAAAGCCTTTTCACGATCCGTTTCAAACCGGACTGCCATTTTTTCAGCAGTCTGCGCCACCTGACAAACATGCTGTAATAAACCTGATGATATTTGCTTTTCTACCAGTTCTATGATTTCCTTATTGCTTATCATCCTATTCTCCTGGTCCAAGGTATAATTGATGTTCTATAATATACTCTTCCACCGCCGGCGGCAAGAGATACTTGATGGTTTTTCCCTGATTTACCCTGTTTCTGATATCAGTGGAAGAAAGATCATACCCCGGTACTTCCAGATTAAACAAGTTATCCCACAGGGCATCAGGTACCAGACTCAACCGGGGTGATTGCTTTTCCCATCGGTACCCGGGCCGGGTGACGACAATAAACTTGCACATACGGCATAATTCCTCGGCATCCTTCCAGGTATGAATGGTATAAAGCATGTCTGCACCGGCAATAAAATAAACAGCCTGTTGCGGATTCTGCTCCTGCAGATACTTTATAGTATCAATGGTGAAGGAATAACCCGGGCGCTTTATTTCCAGGTCCGATACCTCCAAATTCGAATTGTCGGCAGCAGCCAGCTGCAGCATTTTAAGTCTATGTTCCTGATGCAGGATCGAGGTCTCATTTTTATGGGGAGGACGGGCCGACAGCATCAGCAATACTTTGTTTAACCGGAACTCACTGCGCGCAAATTCCGCTGCCATTAAATGGCCATAGTGCACCGGATCAAAAGTACCGCCCAGGATCCCAATCGCTTCCCGCAAAATCCATGACCACCTTTTCTTTATTGAAGGAAAACTCACTTAAATTGTACTATAATGGCAAAAAAATGCCAAACCACACCAGAGTAAAATGATGCCTGTTATAGCTGCTATTATATTTCAATCCAGCCGCAATTTAGTTCCCCGGTTTTTTCTTCTTTAAACCTTGTCATAAAACCTCTATAATTAATAAGAATGGGTGAAGGAGAAAGATTTTTAGCGATGGATAAAACCATAACCATGACTTTTCACAATCTTGGTCTGAGAAGCTATATTGAAGTCGATTTATGCAGCGAATGCCCCCGGGAAGATGATAAAGGCTGCTGCGGCCATTATTCTCCTGTTTTTTATCCCTGTGATTTCGCCTATCTGCTGGAATACCATCCAGTTTTGTTAGATGATATTCTACATTTACCCAATTTAACTGTATTAAATCATTCCATAACCATTAACAACTCCCCGGAAGGGGATTCTTACCGCTGTCAGTTCCATGACAAAACCAGCGGGTGCCGGCTGGATCAATTACAGCGTGAATCGATCTGCCGACATTTTGTTTGTCCTGGTATCAACTGGGAAGCAGAAGATCATCTGCAGTCCTGGAAAGATTTTTTTTCCCGACTGGCTGATTATGAAAATTACATAAACCAGGCCATTGCGCAGCAGCTAGAGGATCAAGGGTTGACATTAAGAAACATAGAGCACCGCCCGGAGTTTTTTCAACAACTCTTAAGACTTTTTAAAGAAATAACTGCTGCCAAACCGGATTTTTTTTCCTCCTGTCCGTCCAGGGAGGAAGTAAAAATAATAAGAACATTGAAATTTGGGTCTGACTGGCCTTTATAAAACTAAAGTGTTTTCGGGAGGGAAAGTAAGATGGATTGGAATAGAAACCAGGTTATTTATGAAAATGTCCTGGAATCAATCGGCTTGACGCCCATGATCAAGCTTAACAAAATCAGTGCAGAGTGTTCGGCGGAAATTTGCGTAAAATTGGAATATACCAATCCCAGCGGCAGTTTGAAAGACCGGGTGGTTTATTCTATCGTGGAAAAAGCCGAGCAAAGAGGGGATCTGCAGCCCGGCATGATTTTGCTGGAAGGGACAACAGGAAATACCGGCATTGCAACTGCCATGGTGGGAGCCGCCAAAGGTTATCCGGTCATAATTGTAATGCCGGAAGGCATGACAGAGGAGCGCAAAAAAACTGTTGAGGCCTATGGCGCCCAATTACTGCTGACCCCGGGCGCTGAAACGGATGTGGATTTGGTGCTGGAGGAAGTAGAAAGGTTAAAAACGGAACATGGGGATAAAATATTTGAAATAGGACAGTTTGAGCGCAAGGAAAATTTGCTGGCCCATATTGAAAATACCGCCCCGGAAATATGGGAACAAACCGGCGGACAAATAGATGCCTTCATCATGTGTCAGGGAACTGGCGGCACTGTCACCGGGACAGCAAAATACTTCAAAGAAAAGAATCCTGCCATCAAAATATTTATATCCGAGCCGGCGGAATCTCCTATTTTAGCATATGGCAAGATAGGACAGCATAAAATCCAGGGCATTGCCGACGGGCTTATCCCTCCCATCCTGGATCTGGATTATATTGATGGTATGATTCTGGTCTCCTCCGAGGAGTCCATGGAAACTGCCCGGGAAATAGCCAGAAAAGAAGGCATCTTCTGCGGCATTTCATCGGGCTGTAATGTTGCCGCAGCTTTGAAACTGGCCGACAGATATCCTGAACTGCGGCGCATTGTAACCATCATCAATGATAATGGACTTCGTTATCTGTCAACTGAATTATGCGGCAGCATTGTTAACCGCGTACCTCTGGACAGGGATTATTTATTAAGCACCGGGGACCTGGCAAAATTAAAGGAATATAGTTTCGAGATAATTGAATAAGCTGAAGAGTGTGGATAAAATGGCAATAGCAAAAAGGGTATGTCCTTAAAGGCCATACCCTTTTAAATTATTATGATCCAAAAATGGAATAAAGATTTTTTGCTGATAAGCCCTACTGGCATTGCCAATAATTTTTAACGGATCTGCCCATCACCATAAACAATGAATTTGGTAGTAGTAAGCTCCCGTAAACCCATGGGACCGCGGGCGTGCAGTTTTTGTGTGCTGATTCCCATTTCAGCGCCGAAGCCAAACTCATTGCCATCAGTAAAGCGGGTGGAGGCATTGGCGTAAACTGCGGCAGCATCAACGGCCCGCATAAAACGACGCACATTGGTATAGTTTTCGCTTACAATTGCTTCACTGTGCCCTGTCCCGTATTTATTGATATGTTCGATAGCCTGGTCAACATCTTCCACTACCTTCACCGCGATTATTAAATCCAGATACTCTTCCGCCCAATCCGCTGCAGAAGCCTCCAGGATCCATGGAACAACAGTCTTACTGGTTTGACAACCCCGGATCTCCACACCAGCCTCACGCAATTCTTCTGCGATCAGCGGTAAGAAATCCCTGGCGACTGCCTGGTGTACCAGCAAATTCTCAATGGCATTACATACCGAAGGTCTTTGTACCTTGGCATTGATAACAATGGGCCGGGCCTTATTAAAATCGGCAAATTCATCGATATAAACATGACAATTGCCCATCCCGGTCATGATATAGGGCACGGAAGCATTGGCCATAACTGTTTTTTTAAGCCCCGCTCCCCCTCGGGGGATAAGACAATCGATATAATCATTCATCTGCATCATTTGTATTACCAATTGCCGATCCGGACTATCCACCAATTGGATGGCACCGGCGGGTAAACCTGATGAGACCGCCGCTTCAGCAATGATCCGGGCAATAACACGGTTGGAGTGCAGGGCTTCTTCGCCGCCCCTGAGTAAAATGGCATTGCCCGATTTAAGGCATAATCCTACTGCATCGGCAGTTACATTAGGTCTTGATTCATATATGATCCCAATTACGCCCATAGGTGTCCTGATCCGGCCTACTTCCAGGCCATTGGGACGACGATTTATTTCCAGAACTTCCCCCACCGGGTCAGGCAGGGCACTGATTTCCCTTAAACCTTCAGCCATACCGGCTATTCTTCCTTCATCAAGGGTCAGTCTTTCCAGTAAAGAAGAGGTCAAACCCATTTCCCGTCCCGCCTCCAGGTCAAGGCGATTGGCAGCGATGATTTCAGCAGCAGATTTCTCCAGGCACTCCGCCATCTTTATAAGGGCATTGTTTTTTTGTATGGTATTTGCTGATGCTAATATCCGGGCAGCTTGCCGGGCCATTTTTCCCTGCTCAATCAGCTTCTGCGCATCAATAGTCACTTAAACATCCCTCCCTGCAAGTTTTATTTTACCCAAAGATTATTGCGATGGATCACTTCATCATAATCCTTAGTCATTAATATTTTACTTATTTCCCCTGATTTATGACCGGCTATTAATTTTATCTCTTCAGCACTGTAATTGACTATGCCTCGGGCTATTTCTGCGCCTTCACTGGTAAGCACTGCCACCACATCGCCCCGTTCAAATTCTTCCTCAACTGCTATAACCCCAGAAGGCAGCAAGCTTTTCCCTCTTTTGACCAGGGCTGACCAGGCACCATCATCAATGGTCAATCGTCCATGGGGGACTGACCCGAATGCAATCCAGCGCTTACGCGCCTGCATTTTTCCCTCCCGGGGAACAAATAAAGTTCCGATATCATTGCCATTAACGATTTGTCGAATTACATTTTCAATATTGTTATTGGCTATCACCATGGGTATGCCCGCTGCCATGCACATGTCCGCAGCTTTAAGCTTAGTCGCCATCCCGCCGCTGGAAAAGCTGCTGCCTTTGCTTTCAGCACCCCTTTCCATTTCAGGAGTAATTCCCGTCACTTCATGTTGCAGGACTGCTGCTTTGTTAAGCCGGGGGTCACTATCATAGAGACCATCCACATCGGACAGGATGATAAGCAGATCCGCATCAGTGATCCCCGCTACCAGAGCTGACAAAGTATCATTGTCGCCAAATTTTATCTCCTCAACCACTACAGTATCATTCTCATTAATGATGGGGATTACCCCCATGGCCAGGATGGCCAGTAAAGCATTGGTCGCATTCAGATAACGCATTCTTTCCATAAAGTCATCACGGGTCAGCAAAACTTGTGCCACAATCCCGCCATATTCAGCAAAAAGCTTTTCATACATATGTAAAAGCGCCCCCTGACCAATTGCTGCCAGAGCCTGTTTATCCGGCATGGTCCGCGGTGCTGCTTTAATTCCCATTTTTTCAGCCCCTACCCCAATAGCACCGGAGCTGACCAGGATAACTTCTTTCCCCGCATTATGTAAATCAGCCAGTTCCCTGACCAGCTTTTCCATGCGGGTTAGATTCAGCTTCCCATTGGCATAAGTTAAGGTGCTGGTCCCTACTTTGACAACGATACGTTCACACTGCAGCAAATCCCTGCGTGTTGTCACTTGCAACCACCCCGATCGTTTATTCACTGTATTCAAATTCAAGATCTTTTATCTTAACCGTCTGTCCTGCCTTAATCCCCTCCCGACGCAGAGCCTCTTCCAATCCCATCTGGGCGATGATTCTCTGGAAACGCTCCAGCCCTTCGTCAGTACTAAAATTAGTCATCGCCACCAGTTTTTCTATTCTTTTCCCGCTCACTTCAAAAACTCCGTTTATAAATTCTATAATAAAAGGGGGTTCCTCTTCAAATTTCCGCAGCACGACTTCATCTCCAGCAATGGTTTCCTCCTGTGGCAGACTGGCCAAGAGCTGGCAGGCTTTGATCATTAACTCCTCCGTCCCCTGACCGGTGGCAGCAGAGATCATGACCAATTGATCAGCAAATTCCTCCTGCAGGGCAGCAATGTTTTGCCGGGCTTCGGGCAGATCCATTTTATTAGCGGCAATAAGATATGGCTTGGCGGCCAGATCCGCAGAGAATTTCTCCAGTTCATCCCGCAGTGTATAATAATCTTTTAATACATTCTGGCTTTCAGTCTGGGCCGTGTCCAGAACAAAAATCAATACCCTGGTTCTTTCGATATGTCTTAAGAAGCGATGTCCCAGGCCAGCGCCCTGATGGGCTCCGGCAATAAGGCCGGGAATATCCGCCAGCACAAAGGATTCACCGTTTTTCAGCCTTACAACACCTAAATTAGGTACCAGGGTCGTAAAGGGATAATCAGCTATTTTAGGCCGGGCTGCGGAAACATTGGCAATTAAAGTAGATTTGCCGGCATTGGGTAAACCTACCAGGCCAAT
>Ga0123335_1002042_pt1 | contig 31240 bp, 24 predicted proteins | sample BiotimSIPDNA_2_FD_89707 | JGI IMG/M metagenome (GOLD analysis project Ga0123335, IMG submission 89707) | Anaerobic biogas reactor microbial communites from Washington, USA - Biogas_R2 time_0 SIP DNA | ecosystem: Engineered > Bioreactor > Anaerobic > Unclassified | place: Washington, USA... | reverse complement strand
GGAAATGTCAATGAAGGAGGCACTGTAGGACTTGATCTTACTGAAAATCTGTTAGTCAATGGAACATATTATGATTTCGAAGAAGGTATGAACATTTATCTTGGAACTAAAGCAAGTAATATTTCTATTGTCAGAAGAATACCTACTGAAGTTCACGAAATAGCTCATCATTTATTGGGAAGAACTAACAGTATGCACATGGGAGGGGGATCGCCACTAAATAGGGGAAGCCTCACTATTCTCTCAGGCAATACAGGTTGGTCGCTGCTAAGCGGTTTTGGCACCCTTACTACCTGCAGCGCCTTCGACAGGTGGAGGCTGAACTGGCGGGGCCCTCTGAATAATGCCTATCGCATAGCCGCCTCAAATTCGAACTCGGATATAAAAAAAACCGATGGTAATAAAACATTCTATTTAAGAGATTTCATGTCCTTTGGCGATGCCATCAGGATCAAACTGCCTTATGTTGATGAAGGCGCTTTCAACCAGTATATATGGCTTGAATATCACAGGATCCATCAGAATGGTAAGATCGACCATCCCACTTTCTTTGATTCTGATTGCAAAGATTACGGTATCCCGGGTATTTTTGCCTATTATCAGGTAGGAAAAGATATACCTGAAAGTTCAAATTTTGACGATATGATACCTTCCTATACCGACCATCTTATACCCTTTTGTGCGGACGGAAGATGGGATGTCAGAAAACTGGCGCAAACAGGTGATCCATGTATGTATGGCAGTGAAATTGTTAATTACCAGGAGTATTACAGGGAAAATCCTTTGTGCGGTTACAGCGACCTGAATTCGAACCATTTTTTTAATGAAGACCCCGGGAATACGCTTAACTATGAAACCAGCGGAATTACACAGAAAATTATCAAAGTCCAGGGAGGTTTTACTACAGATAAGGTCCAGAACCTTGGCGACAATGGAGACCCTTTTGCTGGAACTTCAACTGTCAATATTTCAACCAATCCAACACCTGTGAATGTTGTTACGTATTATCATGAAAAAGAGGATGATGGAACAATAACTAAAACGGCTATTACTGATAACCGGAAAATACATTTAAGCGGGTTGAAGATAGACATGTTCCCCCAGGCTAACCAGACTTACCGGGTAGATGTTAAATGGAACCATTATTATGTATCCGATAATGTGACCTGGACTGGAGATATTGTGCTGCATGAAAGGGTAGACCTCGATGAAGATTTCAAAATCACATTCGATCAGAATGAAACGCCCGATAAACATATACGGGATTTCCGAACAAATAAGTTTTCAGGCCCTACTTACTTTACAGCACTCGATAATTCGGAATTTGAAATGCATGATGGATCTGATGTGGAATTGAAAAACTTAAGCTCTTTTATCGTAGAACAGGGAGGTAAGTTGGAGATAAAAAATAATTCAACCTTTGTTGTAAACTCAGGTACAACAGTCGTTCTTAAATCTGGTTCTGATCTGTATATCTCCGGCACCGGAATCTTGGAAATTGAACCAGGAGGATGTTTGTGTATTGAAGATGGTGCAAACATTACCCTTCTCGAATCACTGAGCAGAATCCATTTAAAGGCGGATGCTCGGCAAATAACGAATAATCTTACTCTTCCCAGTTATTTATACTATTGTCAGCACAACCTGCTAACTGAAACTTTTTCCGGCACCGGGGATATTATTATTGATAACAACCCGCTTGATACATATATTCAGAATGAAATAATTTCGGGTACTACAACAATAACAGGAAGAGACATTTATGCCGGTGAAAAAGTGACTCAAAATGAGTCTTTCGGTCTTGTAAAAATAAACAGCGGGGCTAATATTACATTTGATGCGACGGGAGATATTGTCCTTGACAGGGGTTTTGAAGCCGAATTGGGGTCGCAAATAACTCTTCAATGAAGAATTATTTCGCAGAAACAAGAAAAATCAGTCTGTTTCTGCCAATATTAAAGATACCTAACATTTTTTACGCCCCCTGAACCGCAATATCCCTGTTGATCTTCTTGATAAGTCCCTGCAGCACATTTCCCGGACCTACTTCGGTGAATGAAGAAGCTCCGTCGGCAATCATATTCTGAACGGTTTGTGTCCACATCACCGGTGATGTAAGCTGTAGTTTCAGGTTGGCTTTTATTTTTGCCGGTTCGGTGGAAGGCTGTGCATTCACATTTTGGTATATCGGGCACACCGGGGCCTGGAATTTGGTAAGATCGATGGCCTGTTCGAGTTCCAGTTTTGCAGGTTCCATAAGCGGCGAATGAAAAGCGCCCCCGACGACAAGCTTGATGGCCCTTTTGGCACCCAAAGATGTTAATTTTCCGATAGCCAGATCGATCCCTTTTACAGAACCTGAAATTACCACCTGGCCCGGACAGTTAAAATTTGCCGGGACAACCACCTCCTCAATTTCGGCACACACTTTTTCGATAACACTGTCTTCAAGTCCAATGATAGCTGCCATCGTGGAAGTCTGCTTTTCACATGCTTTCTGCATTGCAAGTGCCCTTTTTGCAACCAAAACAAGACCGTCTTCAAAAGAAATAGCTTTGGCTGCCACAAGCGCTGAAAATTCGCCAAGGGAATGGCCTGCAACCATTTCAGGTTTAAAACCATCGCCCGGGATAGTGGCTTTGGCCACTGAATGAAGAAAAATAGCAGGTTGTGTGACCCGGGTCTGTCTGAGGTCATCTTCAGTACCTGAGAACATGATATCGGTTATTCTGAAACCCAGAATGTCATCAGCTTTGTCGAACATACTTTTAGCTTGGGCGGAAGTTTCATAAAGATCTTTGCCCATACCGGGAAACTGCGCCCCCTGACCAGGAAATACGAATGCTTTCATGCAGATAATTTTATTATTGATTCAGGCGCAAAGGTAATGAATAGATATTTTGCTCAAAATATCTTTAAGCCGGAGTGTCAGGAAATTTTTGCCCCTATCAGGTGGTTAAATTCTTCCCTCGTTTTTGTATTGTTAAGAAAAGCACCTGTAAAGGCGCTGGTGGTTGCCTTTGAATTCTGGTTTCTCACACCCCTCATCAGCATGCACAGATGCTTGGCCTCAATGACAACGGCGACGCCCATGGGTTTCAAGGTGTCCTGTATGCAATCGCGTATCTGCATTGTGAGCCTTTCCTGGACCTGTAAACGGCGTGAGAAAGCTTCTACAACCCTTACAATTTTGCTTAATCCCGTAATATAACCATTGGGGATATAAGCCACATGAGCTTTCCCGAAAAAGGGTATCATATGATGTTCACATAGCGAGTATATTTCAATATCTTTAACAATTACCATGTGCCTGTAGTCTTCCTTAAAGCACGCTGCCTTCAGTATTTTCTCGGGATCGATCTGGTAACCATGCAAAAGGTATTGCATAGAACGTGCAATTCTTTCTGGAGTATTTATTAGCCCTTCCCTGTTAATGTCCTCACCAAGAGTGGTAATGACTTCGGAATATAACTTTTTTAGCTTTCCGGTGGTTTTTTTATTGATCCCTGCAGGCATATCAAATCCTTCCCGGTAATCTTCACTTTGAAGAAGTTGTTTTTCAGAACTCATTTTTGCTTATTTTTGGGGAGCTGTTCACAGCCTTGTTTTATCAGTGTGTTATTATGAAGCAATAGTGCCAAAGATAGCAACAAAAAGATAACCCTTAAATTAAAAGCATTTTGAGAATAATCGTTGTAGCTTCATCAAACCGTGAGGTAATTGATTTCGCCGGAAAAATGCAGTTTGTACATCAGGTCGATCCTAATTACCGCAGTTACAAGTTAGGCGATATGCAGATAGATACCCTGGTTACAGGCTATGGCAGCGTCTATACAAGTTATATGTTGACCCGTGCCCTGAACCTGATGAATTATGACCTTGCCATAAATATAGGATTGGCAGGCAGTTTCGATCATTTTCTGGAACAGGGCTTTGTTGTAAATATAGTACAGGACCAGTTTGCCGATCTTGGAATAGAATATAAGAACAAAATATACACCCTTTTTGAAGAGGAACTGATGAATGAAAATGAATTTCCTTTCACAGAGGGTGTGCTCAACAGTCTGGGGAATTTTGAAATTGAAGAGGTGGAATCACTGATCCCTGTTAAAGGAATTACACTTAATACCCTTTATTCCGACCCTAAATGGATCAGTATACTCCGTGATAAGTATTCACCGGAGATTGAAACCATGAATGGCGCTGCCTTTTTTTATGTATGTCTTTCAGAAAAAGTACCTTTCCTGCAGATCAGGGCTATTTCACATTTTGTGGAGATCAAAAGGATAGAAAACTGGAATATTCCGTCCGCAATTAAAAACCTTACCAATTCATTGCTACATATTCTGGAAGAATTGCGGATCGAATAACAGCTGTTGAAAAGCATCCTTTACAATTCATGATAATTTATATATTTGCCGGCAAACTGTCGGCATAGTTTTCATGGTACCAGGAACCAAAAAAAATAATCATCAATGATCGTAATAACAGGTGCGGCTGGTTTTATTGGCAGTAATCTTGTTGCCAGGCTGAATGAAGAATTTTTCAACGACCTTGTACTTGTCGATAAATTCGATAATGAACAGAAAAACAACAACCTCACCGGCAAATCATATATTGATAAGGTTGATCGTGATGTTTTTTTCACATGGTTTGAAAACAACTATAAAGAAGTTGAGATTGTCCTGCATATAGGTGCGCGTACAGACACTGCTGAGTTTAACAGGGAGGTTTTCGATGCATTGAACCTGAACTATTCAAAAGAATTATGGAAACTATGCACGAAGTTCCAGGTACCGATGATATATGCATCGTCAGCAGCCACTTATGGGATGGGCGAGCTGGGTTACAAAGATGATCATGAAATTATCAAAGACCTGAAACCGCTGAACCCTTATGGAGAATCAAAGAATGAATTTGACAAATGGGTCCTTAGTCAGGCCGACAGACCGCCATTTTGGGCAGGTCTGAAATTCTTCAATGTTTTCGGGCCAAACGAATATCATAAAGGCCGCATGGCATCCGTTGTGTTCCATGCCTATAAACAGATCACGGAAACAGGCAGGATGAAGCTTTTCAGGTCGCACAACCCTGAGTATAAAGATGGTGAACAAAAGCGCGATTTCATCTATGTAAAAGATGTCGCCGATGTTATCCTTTATATCATGATGAATAAGGTAGAGCCCGGCATCTACAACCTAGGAACCGGTAAAGCCCGCACGTTTATCGATCTTGTAAAAGCGGTGTTCGCGGCAATGGGCCGCAATGCTGAAATAGAATTTATAGATACCCCGGAGGATATCAGGGATAAATACCAGTATTTTACCCAGGCCGAAATGAACAAGCTCCACGATGCCGGCTATATCATCCCGTTTTCAACTCTCGAACAGGGAGTGGATGATTATGTACGGTTTTTCCTGCTGCATAACCGCTATAAATAATATTTAAATTTTGCCGGAAAGACTATCATCAAACCCGCAGGACCATTTACTCACTAGGATATAATTACGGATTTTACTAATATTGTATGCTACATCAAATCTGCAAAATCCTAAATGGAGCAGGCTTACAGTTATATAAAACGAATACTGAGCTTCCTGTTATGTTGTGCACTGCTCCTTGCGGGAGATGAATACATTCCGCTTTACCTGCTGATTCCTTTGCTGCTGCTTACATTTTCATTACTGCATTACCGTATCACCCTCGAAAAGCCACCGCACCTTTTCGCATTCTACCGCACCGAGAGTTTTTTCAAAAAAGGAGGTTTGCGGGATTTGTTGAGGATTTTCGTTACAGTTTTCGGATTTCTCTACGATGTAATCCTTTGGACTGTATGGGGAGTGTACCTGGTTTTTATGCTTTTCATCGATCTGCTGGACTTTATAAAAACCATCGTTTACTGGATCATTCATGCCATAATATGGATACTCAGGCAATTTGTACCTTTCCTTGTATTTCTTTATCATATCATCGTACATTATCTTATAAAATGGATATGGTGGCTGTACCAGATAGCATATTACAACATCCGTTTTGCATTCAATTCAAATTGTGTGAAAGCTGCCATGAGCGGTACTTTGATTGCTTTCCTGATAGTATTTGTTTTCTATTATCTTCAGACCATAATTCTTGACCTGGAAGGGCTCATTTTTATTGGCATTGTAATCTCTCTTCTGCCTCTTACATGGAGTTTCGGCGAGATCGCCAACATCAGGGCCAGGGACCTTGAAAATGAAAAATACCGTACCATAAGACATAACTATCAGAATGGAATTGAGGCCGTAAGAAGTGTACTGTTTTATGTTACCATGTTCGTTGTTCTTTTGCTGGCACAGCTTGGACTTAATCTGCTGGGCTGGGTTCAGGATACCGGCATTGTTATAATAGGGGTGGTTTTTAATGTAAATACGCTTATCAGCCTGATATTAATTTTTCTTTGTATCATTATTGTTTTCGGCGTGGTGATCATACCATCGTTCAGACTGTATGTGCCTTTTATTGAAACAAAATTCTCACATTCTTTGATATTACTCAAAATGATCGCCCGGAAGGCAATTCAGTACATTATTGTATCATTACCTGCTGCGCTGTTCTCTTTTATTGTAATCATTATCCCGTTCTGTTTAATCGTCCTTGCCGGTGCTGTTACGTACTATTTAAAAAACGTTATCCTGGATCTTAGGATAGATCAGATCAAAACAGAACAAACGGCTGATATGAACCATGAATTCAGCTATTTATATACCAAAAGGGTCGAGCACCTTGAAAATCTTAAGACATTTCCACTTCAATTAGTACAGGAGGTCAGAAACAGAACAAAAATTGATAACGAACTGGCAACTGCAGACAGAGAACTAAAACGAAACCAGGAAGAGTTGCTGAGAAATGCAGATGAAACTAAAAGAAGGATTGGTGAGATGGACCACGAAATGGCTTCTCTGGATCCGTCAGGTTTGAATTATGCACGAATTAACGTAGAAAAGGAACGGCTCACCAGAGAATCGAAAGCTTTTGAGAATTCAAAACAAGCAGAAATAAACAAGCTTCAGACAGATATCAGCTTTCTTAATTTGAAACAGCGGCAATTTCCTTTATTAGTATTTCTGGGTGGAATTTGGGCTGTAATTTTCGGCGGGCTGGTATTTGCATTTGCAGTTTCTTATCTGGGAAATGTTTTCCACCAGGTATACATCTTCAGAAATGATGAACAGCCAACAGAGTGGAGGAATATTGTAAACCATATCCGTGAAAAGGACAGTCGCCAGCCATTGCTGGGGGCTACATTTTTCATTCTTTTGGGGTTGATAATTGTTTTTCTTATTGCAGAAGGTTTCCTTCGTTTCTGAAACCCTGGTTAAACCTGCAGGGTATCCGGATATTTCAGTAAAGATTTACAGTAACGCTGCTCCCTGATTTGATTTCGAAGGTACGGTTGATCGTGTATAATACCTGCCTGGCATTCTGGGCTCTGAAAACAACCCTGTAATTCCCGGGTTGAAGAAGTATACTCTCGTTTTTCATTTCTTTGCTGATATTGCAGACCCACCTTTCATCTGATTTACTGTGCCTGATGTATACACTTCCATATCCGGGGGCAGATTTTATCAGATTGGCAATTCCCGGTCTGGGAATGGTCAAGGTGGTTTTTGTACTCTGGTCAATTTTCACACCTTTGTAAACGATCCTGGGAAGCACGGGAATTTCCAGATCATATTTACCAACAATATATTTCTCACGGCTGTTTAATTGCTGCATATTCAACGTATTCATATCACCGGCTTTGCGCACAATGTATTGAAGGCCCTGATATTGATTGGTGCCATCCACCCTCACTTCCAGTTCGCCCTGCGGGCAATTGGCAGCAATAATGGTATGTCTGCCAAGATGAACTTTAAAACTGTCTACATCAACAGGGGGCAGGGTGTTAACGCGAAGTTTGTAGGTTACAAGGTGGTCCAGTACCAGGGTATCGGGAACACCTCTGTTGTTAATCGTATGAATATAATTATGGAGCACCTTGCCCGAAAAGTAATCGTAAAATGTCATGTTCACATTGGTTTCAGTAGGATTGCCTTTTATATCAAGAAGGTTCACCTGGGCAGTGGTGGAATTTAATGCCTGTGTAACGACAACTTCCATGACTTCGGTAAATCTTTCTTCATCGGCAGCATTGTAATAATGGCCAATACATTCAAATGTTTTCCTGAAACCTTCATCAATGCCTATCCCAATAACAAATGGCTTCAGCACAATGCCTTTCCTTTGCAGTTCGAGCGAAACTTCACAGGGATCGCCGTCGCAAGCTTCAATTCCGTCGGTTATAAGGATAATTATATTTCTGCAATTGTGGCAATCGGCAGGAAAGTCCTTTCCTCCCATTTCAAGAGAATGGGCAATGGGCGTTGTACCCATCGGATTTACGAACCTCAGTTCCTGTCTGATTGTGGATGCATTTCCCTTTGCAAAAGGTACTTCAAGTCGTGTGTCGCTGCAATCCTGGGGTGGAACGGGTTTCTGGTGACCATAGATCCTGAGCGCCATTTGAACATTATCAAGATGTTCGAGACTGTCGATCATTTTAATCAGCACATTCCGTGCAATAATTATTTTTCTGTCACTCTGCCATTGTGCGAGCATACTTTGAGAAGCATCAAAAATGAAGAGTATTCTGGTATCTGGAGGGACATGCTGAGGTGGCAGCAAATTCTGGGAATAAATCAATTGACTGATAAAAAAGAAGCTAATGAAAAAGATTGTTGTTCTAATTAATCTCATCAGATTGAATTTTCTTTCATAAACGTAGAAATCTGCGCCCCATTATGTCTGGGGAAATTAATGATAAATAATGAGCCTTTGCTTTATTCCAGATGCCATTTATGAACACAAAAATTTGCGCCGGTTCAATAAATTAAAGTGCAATTCATCAGGATTGATGTATTTTTACGCCTTTATTATTTAAGTAAGAAATATCATGGCACTGCAATGCGGCATAATAGGAATTGCCAATTCCGGAAAAACCACCCTTTTTAACTGTATCTCCAACACTAAAGGTGAAACCACAAATTTTGCATTCAGTACAAATAAGTCGAATATCGGTGTTGTCACTGTCCCTGATCCGAGATTATATGTACTGGAAAAATTTCAGCCAACAGAAAGAATAGTACCCGCAACTGTCGACATTGTTGATATTCCAGGGCTTACAAAGGGTGCTAACCAGGGAGAAGGGGTTGGTAATAAATTCCTGGGCGATATCCGCAATACCGATGCCCTGATCCACGTAATCCGCTGTTTCGACGATGATGCACTCCCTCATATTGATGGCACTGTTGACCCAGTAAGGGACATAGAAACCATTGATTTCGAATTGCAGGTAAAAGACATGGAATCGGTGGAGAAGAAAATCCAACGGCTTGAAAAACTGGTAAAAGTTGGAGATAAAGAAGCAAAAACAAACCTCGAGGCCCTTATTAAGGTTAAAGAGCATCTTGAAAACTTTAAAAATGTCCGCGATCTGGACTTAGATGAAAATGAAGTTAAGGTTGTCTCAGATCTGTTCCTCCTTACCATAAAACCTGTTCTTTACGTTTGTAATGTTGATGAACAATCGGCAATTAAAGGAAATTCATACGTGGAAAAGGTTAAATCAGCCCTTGCATCAGGGTCAGAGGTGCTAACAATAGCAGGAAAACTGGAATCAGAAATAGCAGAATTTGAAGAAAAAGTCGACCGCGATGCCTTTCTGGAAGCCAGCGGACTAACCGAACCCGGAGTCAATAAACTTGTTCGTGCTGCATATAATTTACTGGACCTTCAATCGTTCTTTACGGTAGGTCCTAAAGAAATCAGGGCCTGGACCATTAAAAAGGGTATGAATGCCCCACAGGCTGCAGGTGTTATTCACAGCGATCTTGAAAGGGGATTTATCAGGGCCGAGGTTATGAAATATAATGATTTCGTTGAGCTCGGCTCCGAACATGAGTGCAAGTTGAAAGGAAAATTATATGTTGAAGGTAAAAATTACATTGTGGAGGATGGCGATATCCTGCATATCAGGTTCAATGTATAATTCCAAAGCATGACAATATCTTTATGGTAACAAAGAATGTATGACTTAATAATTTGATCTGGCATGATATTAAAAAAAAGGTTCATTGTATTTCCAACTCTTCTCTTCCTGCTTCTATCACCTGTTAAACCTCAGGATACTAAAATACCATCAGATAAGCCCAGGTTGATACTCATCCTTCAGGTAAGCCAATTCCGTTACGATTACATACCACGTTTCTGGGATAAACTTTCCGATGACGGCTTTAAAAAGATGATCAACAGGGGAAGTTATTGTGAGAACACATCCTATAATTATCTTTTTTCTGATGTGGGCGTTGGCTCAGCCACCATTTCAACAGGATCAAACCCATCACAGCATGGAATTATTGCACGCTCCTGGTACAACAACCTGTATGACAAGATCATCGATTATGTTTACGATGAAAAAACCAACACCATCGGTGCCGGCTATGAAAACGGAAGGTTCTCACCTGTAAATCTTTTGGCCACAACTTACTGCGACGAGCTTAAACTTTCAAACAACTCACGTACAAAGGTTATTGGCATATCATGCGATCCTGCCCCGGCGATATTTTCTACCGGGCAGACTGCAAACAATGCCTATTGGTTTGATTATAAAAGCGGCAGGTTTATAACCAGTTCTTTCTACACCGATTCACTCCCTTCCTGGGTAGATGAATTCAATAATAAAAAATTTCCGGGTATCTATTTTGATAATGTATGGAACACTATCCTGCCCTTGCCCGAATATATGGAAAGCCTCCCGGATAAAAACGCTTTCGAGCCCGGACTGCTTGGTCAAAATGTTTTTCCATATATTATCAAAGATCTTTCTAAGAAGCTCAGGCAAAAAGATAAATACGATATATTAAGGTATACTCCTTTCAGCGATAACCTGGCAAAAGACTTTGCCATCACCGCAATTGTAAATGAAGAACTTGGAAAAGATGAATATACTGATATACTTACATTAACATTGACTTCAAGCGAATATATTGGTAATCTTTTCGGTCCTCTTTCTGTTGAAATGGAAGATCTGATTTTGCGGATGGACAAGGAAATAGCACATTTAATAGAGTTTGTGGAAAAAAATATCGGTAAAGAAAATGTGCTTATTGTTTTTACCGGTGAACATGGTGTTCAGCATTTACCTGAATATCTCGGTTCTCATAAAATTGCCTCCGGCTATTTTAATGTTTCAGGAAATATTTCCCTTTTGAAAAGTTATATGAATAATATCTATGGTAAAGGTGATTGGATTAAGCAATATCACGGACAGCAGATCTTTTTAAACAGGACCCTTGTGGAAGATGCAAAGCTGAACCTTGCTGAGATGCAAAATAATGTTGCAAACCTAATGTTGCAGTTCAGCGGAGTAGCAAATACCATTACAGCGACCACACTTCAGACCACGAATTTTACCAATGGCACTTTTTTTCTCATGCAAAATGGTTATAACCAGAAACGGTCGGGTGACGTATTGCTTAATTTTAATGCCGGATGGGCAGAATCACGCGGTATAAACGATGAGTTTGCCAGTCCTTATGGCCACGACCGGCGTGTCCCGCTGATCTGGTATGGATGGAAGATTGGCCGTAACGCCATTCACCGCGCTGTCGATCTCACTGATATTGCGCCCACAATAAGTTCGCTTCTGGAAATTTCATATCCGAATTCTGCAACAGGTTCGCCCATCCTTGAACTTATTGAATAATCTATTTTAAATGTTCTGGGAAATCTTTCTGCCTGGAAATAAAACAACATGGAATTTTATGCTGTTATTGTATTTGATTTTTCCAATTATTTGACAATCAATTTAAATTTTTACCGTTCATTGATACAGAATAAAAAAAAGCCGGGAGGCGCGAACCTCCCAGCTTCCACAAAACTACTAACTAAACCAACTTGGGCAAAATCGTTTAACCAATTTAATCTAAAATGGGCGTTATCAGATCATTTGGTGTCGTTTCTGTTTGATCATACGGCTCATGAAAGCCAGTGTTATTAATATTAGACCAATACAATGTAACTATTGACTAACGTATTTTTTTTTTAAATGAATTTCCCAGACCGAAATTAAGGAAAAAATTCAACAGCATTAAAACAAAATATAAACAGCCTCAAGGTCATATTATTCCTGATATTGCTGTAAAACCCTGCTCATTTTTACCAGCAGGTCAAAGTTCTTCTCAATTGCATTCCCAACAACAATAATATCAGCACCTGCTTTAGAAATATCACTCACCTGCTCAGGCTCTTTAATGCCACCCCCAACAATCATCGGCACGGTAATATTTCTTTTTACTTCACGGATAACATCATTTCCTAATACAGCAGTCGCACCGCTGCCAGATTCAAGATATATCAATTTATTCCCCAACATTTCACCTGCCAGGGCAGTTGCAACAATCAAGTCTGTTTTACCTGCAGGTATTGGCCTGGTATTACTGATATATTCAACTGATGATCCGTTACCCTCACCAACCAGAATATAACCTGTAGGTATAATTTCCAATCCTGATTTCTTTAAAAAAGGGGCTGCCAGAACATGATTACCGATGAGGTATTCCGGGTTGCGGCCTGAAATAAGGGAGAGTAGCAAAATTCCGTCGGCTTTATTGCTCAGTTGCATAAGGCTCCCCGGAAACAAAACCACTGGTATGGAGGTGTGCTTTTTTATTGTTTCAATAAAAACGTCTGTATTATCTTTTACCAGGCTTCCTCCAACAAGTATCAGTTTAATTTCTGATTCTTCGGCAGCATAGACTGCGGCAATGAGCCCCTGAAGACTGTACTTATCGGGGTCGATCAGTAGGACCAGTTTTTTACCGGGCTTACATAATATGTTATCATAAATATTCAATATCAGAGGTTTTTACAGCAATACACAACAATATAATTATTTATTGAAAAATAACTGAGCTGGAATTTATCGTGCCAGAACCTGTTCTCCACACGTCCTGTAATAACACCGTAATCCTGCGGTTCGAAAGGTTCAATTGTCAGGTTTTTTATAAAACTGATATCCTGTTTGTCGCACAACTTATACAGAGCTTCTTTGGCACACCAATGGATGTAAATATGATAGGTCCTTCTGTCGGGGTCTGAAGTTATGTATTCATCCTGATTAACAAACCTGTGAAAAATATCCTGAACCTTATGCGACATATACTCCAGGTCCAGCCCGATTTTCTTTTTCTTACTTAACATAATGGCAGTAAGAGTGCGGGAATGTGATATTGAAATCCTGTAATCGCTTTGATGGATATATGGTTTCTTCCGGTCACTATATACAATCGGGCCGCATACACCGAGTAAGCTTTTTAGCAATGCCCTGACGCTCAGAAATTCTATCTTCCTGGCATCACTTCGGAAGTTCAGAAATCTTTCCTTTTCGCCGGGATAAAGATGCACAAGCGACTGCAGCTCCTCCAGGTTCTCTTTTATCTCCCAGATACCAAATAAACAATCTTCCAGAAAAGTTTCCTTAAGGATGAGTGGCATAGTCTATTCCCATCTAAATGATTCTACCAAATGTATGATATCTTTCCTGAAATATTCGATGGCCGGTGCCAACGAGTCAATGTTGGTCTGCATATTGAAATAGAGCGCTCCGCTTACAAATGCTGAAGCACTGTCGGTTATATAAAAGTTTACAGCAGAAGCCGTATTCCCGCTTATGTCATAAAGTAATCCATAAATATCTTTTTCAGGAAGGTAAATAGGGTTCTCAACAATATCATCGGCCTTGATAATGTGCTTGTTGACGATCCGTCTTATATCTTCAATATAAACAGATATATCTGATTCAAGTGGTTTATAGGTGATATGTATGGTGGCTTTGAAATCTTTGAAATAGATATCATACCAGCAGGGCTCAGCGTTCCGGAGAGTAACAGGTCTAACTTCCCCGTAAACGGGATATTCGAATGAGAAATTGCAGCTACTCTCAAATAATGTATAAGTCTTCTCAGGAAAATCCATTCTGATGTATGCACGTTGTTTTGGAATTGGCACTTCCCTGCAGGAAACCGCAATCAATGCAAAGAATAATAAGAACAGTGTCTGAAGTTTCATTTTCTTATGAGTGGCTTTATAGTAATCTTGATCTTGTTGATCCTGCGCTTATCAGCCGAAATTATGGTAAATCCAAGATTTTTGAATGAAATCATATCATCTTTCTGCGGAATTTCGCCGCGCAGCTCCAGGATCAGGCCTGCCAGCGTATCTGCATCTCCCCTTACATTATCAAAATAACCATCCTCAAGCCCCAGTACTTTATAAAAATCGTTAAGGGGTATCTTTCCTTCAAAGATATAGTTGTAATTGTCTATTTTTTCATAGGGTTGCGGCTCAATATCAGATTCATCGGTAATTTCACCAACAATTTCTTCCAATATATCTTCAAGAGTAACAATTCCGGAAGTCCCGCCATACTCATCCACAACAATCGCCATATGTATACGGTTTGTCTGGAATTCCTTGAGAAGATTGTTAATTTTCTTGCTTTCAGGGACAAAATACGGCGGCCTCATAAGCTGCTGCCATTTAAATCCATCAGATTTTCCAATATAAGGAAGCAAATCCTTTACATATAGTATACCTTTAATATGATCAAAAGTGTGGTCATAAACCGGTATTCTGGAATAGCCTGATCCGTTAATAATCTTCAGAAGGTCGTTAAAACCTGTTTTGATCTCCACCGCAACAGTATCCACTCTCGATCGCATGATATCACAAACATCACTGTTGCTGAACTTAACAATCCCCTCAAGTATGTTCTTTTCTTCTGACATTCCCGGTTTATCTGACGACAGTATATCTGTAAGCTTATCCATGGAAATATTTTCAGCATGTTTTGCCAGCCTCTTATTAATAATCAACGTAGAGTGGATGAGAAAAGAATTAACAGGCCAGAAAATTTTATTGAAAAGGTTTATTACAGGAGCAGAGTATCTGCTAAGGCTGATGCTATACCTGCCAGAAAACAATCTTGGTAAAACTTCACTGCAGAAAAGAATTATCAAAGTTATGACTGCTATCTGAAGCAATATTTTAACCCATTGCGGGATGGACACAGAAATTCTGTTTGTGATAAAGAAAGCCATTACAACAAATCCTGTATTTAAAATAATATTCATTGTTAATGTTGTAGCGACAATCCTTTCAGGAGATTCAAGGAGTTGTAAAACAAGTCTGTCGATTCGTTTTCCGCTGGTTTTAAGCATACTGTTATCATGCAGGCTTAGCGAAAAGAAGGCTGTTTCGCTTGCAGATGTAAATCCTGTAGCAGCCAGTAAAAAAATGAGTATGAGGACCCCCGATGCAATGCTGACATCGAAGTGGCTTATTAACAGGAAGTTGACCGCAAAATATAAATCAGATTCCAAACCTGCACAAAATAAAATAATCAGAAGGGTAAATCGTCAGTACCTTCGGCTTCTGAATTAAGATTTGGAGAAATTGTCTCAGAAGTGTTTCCTGCAACACTCTCCTTTGAGGGAGCTGCCGTATATCCTGTGTCGCCTTTTTTGCCAAGTAGCTGCAGGGTATCAGCAACTATCTCGGTAGTATATCTTTTATTTCCATCGCGGTCGTCCCATGAGCGGGTACGTATCCGGCCTTCGATATAAACCTGCGTACCTTTCCTTACATACTTTTCCGCCACCTCAGCAACTGATCTCCACAGAACGATATTATGCCATTCTGTTTGAGTTACTTTTTCACCTGCTTTATTGGTATAATTCTCAGAGGTGGCAAGCCTGAAGTTGGCGACCGGCGTGCCGCTGTCGAGGTATTTAACTTCCGGGTCATTACCTACAAATCCCACTAAGATCGCTTTGTTAACTGACATAAATGAGTGTATTAGTTTGTGATAAAATTACAAAATTATCATAACAAAAATGATATTAAACCGGCATAGATCCATAATCGTTGAGATACCTTACTATGAGCCGGTGTAAAGGGTATCTGTTTATATCATTCACCATGATTAGGCCGTCGGTTGTGTAACCTTTCACTTCTATTCTTATGAACCATGCATGAATAGTTTGATGCGTCAGTTTATGCCTGTATTCTTTCGAGAAACTTAGCACAAAATCATCACTTCCTGTTATTAATTTTCTCCAGAGCTCATGTCCGGCAAGGGATTCAAAGCTGACCGGTTTTTTGGTTTCTATCAACGGAAATTCGAATAATAAAGCCCATATATCGCCTGTTTGCCGTTGTCTGATGAAATAATTACTGCCGTCGGTAATTACCAGATAATAAAAATAACGGTCAACAGGCAAGAGCTTTTTGGCCCGGGGCGGAAATATTGAAGTCATTTTATTCTGAAAGGCAAAACATAAACCTGAAACAGGACAACTATTACATGAAGGAGCAGCAGGCGTGCAAATAAGTGCTCCCAATTCCATTATCGCCTGATTATGAAGGCCAGGATTTTTCGTATCCATTATAGATGCTGCAGCTTCCAGGTATGTTTTTTTTGAGCCGGCGGAATTAACAGGCAGCGGTATCCCGAACAATCTTGAGAGGACTCTCCCTACATTACCGTCAATTGCAGGAAACGGAAGGTTGAAGGCGAAAGAAGTAACGGCAGCTGCAGTATAATCTCCAATTCCCGGAAGATTCCTGACAAGATTAAAGTCGGAAGGAAAAACTCCGTTGTGCTCCCTTACAATGATACCTGCAGCCTTATGCAGGTTTCTTGCCCTGGTGTAGTAGCCAAGACCCTGCCACAGCTTAAGTACCTCTTCAACCGGAGCTTCAGCAAGTTGTATCACATTGGGAAATTTTTCCAGAAAACGCAGATAATAACCTGTTCCCTGATTAACGCGGGTCTGCTGAAGTATAATCTCAGAGAGCCATATTTTGTAAGGATCCTGCTCTTCCCTCCAGGGCAAAATTCTGCCATTTGTTACAAACCAATTTATCAGCTCACCTGAAACGTTCATCTATTGTGGTTCTCAGAAATATATAATAAAAAACAAATTTAATATAGTTGCATTTCGTTTATCGAAGGAAAAAATATATATTTGCATCGACTTTTAATGATTACAACGTAAATTATTGATAATTAAAGATTTTAAAAATGACCAAGGCAGATATCGTAAACGAGATTTCAAAAAACACCGGAATTGAAAAAATTACTGTTCAGAAAACAGTAGAAGCCTTAATGGAAGTCGTAAAGGATTCATTGTCAAAAGAAAAAAACGTATACCTGAGAGGCTTTGGTAGTTTCATCGTGAAGAAAAGAGCCAAAAAAACAGCTCGTAACATTTCAAGGAATACTACCATTATTATACCAGAACATTTTATTCCGGCCTTTAAACCTGCAAAAACGTTTGTGAATAAAGTGAAGTCAAATATTAAATAAGGAAATTACATTAAACACTTTTAGTTATGCCAAGCGGAAAGAAGAGAAAGAGGCACAAGATGGCTACTCACAAGCGTAAGAAAAGACTTCGCAAAAACAGACACAAGAAGAAGAAATAACAGTATTCTCAATTTTTGAATTTCTGAAAACCTAGAGCCGTCCTGACTTTAGGTTTATCGTTTTGGTAACGGCCTTTTCATTTAGCTGTATAATTCTTCATAACAGTTATAGACTAGTGACAAAAGAACTTATTATTGATGCAGCTTCCTATGAAATTGACATCGCTTTACTGGAGGATAAAAGGCTTGTAGAACTTAGCAAAGAAAAGAGTAATCCAAAGTTCTCGGTAGGCGATATTTATCTTGGGCGGGTACGTAAGATCATGCCCGGCCTTAACGCTGCTTTTATTGATGTTGGTTTTGAAAAGGATGCATTTCTGCATTATCTCGACCTCGGACCGCAATTCCGTTCACTCCAGAAATTTCTTGATCTGCACCTGAGCAGGAAAGGCAGGCAGATTACCATGCAGAAATTTAAGCGTGAGAAAGACATTGATAAAAAAGGTAAGATTAGCGATGTATTGACTAGCGGGAAATATATACTCGTTCAGATTGCCAAAGAACCCATATCTACAAAAGGCCCCCGACTTACTTCCGAAATAACGCTGGCAGGCAGGAATATGGTGTTAATGCCTTTCAGTGATAAAATTTCTGTATCGCAGAAAATAAAATCTGAGGAGGAGAGAAAAAGGCTCCGGACTTTAATTCAAAGTATCAGACCTAATAATTACGGTGTTATTGTACGCACTGTTGCTGAAAACAAGATGGTTAAAGTTCTTGATGAAGAGTTGCGCGGCCTGGTAAAAAAGTGGGAATCAGCTTTTGAGCGCCTCAGGGGAGTTACCCCTCCTGCCCTGATTGTTAGTGAAATCAACCGTACTTCTGCAATCCTGCGCGATATTCTCAGTGTATCTTTTAATAGTATTTATGTTAATGATGAGACCGTGTCGAAAGAAATAAGAGAATATATAAGCACCATAGCACCTGAAAAATCTAAAATTGTTAATCTATATACAGGATCGACCCCGATATTTGAAAAGTTTGGAATTGAAAAACAGATCAAGGCATCGTTCGGTAAAACTGTTTCTTTTAAAAGCGGGGCATATCTGATCATCGAGCACACCGAGGCCCTTCATGTTATTGATGTGAATAGCGGTAACAGGGCTAAGTCTGTGTCGGACCAGGAGACCAACGCACTTGAAGTAAACCTGGCGGCAGTAGATGAAATAGCCCGCCAGCTCAGGCTCAGGGATATGGGAGGCATAATCGTTATCGATTTCATCGATATGCATTTACAGGAAAATAAGAATAAAATATTTGAGCGCATGAGGCAGGTTATGGAAGAAGACCGTACCAAGCACAGTATCCTGCCACTCAGTAAGTTCGGCCTGATGCAGATAACCAGGCAGCGTGTGCGCCCTGAAATGGAGATCAACACGCGCGAGAAGTGCCCTACCTGTGCCGGAACAGGTGAAATTTCTCCAAGTGTGCTGCTTGTCGATAAAATACAGAACAGCCTTACCGATATCATCAACAGGGAAAAACTCAGCAGGATAACTCTAAAACTGCATCCTTACGTGGCAGCCTATATCACAAAAGGGTGGTTTACGAATGTCATTAAAAAATGGAAGAAAAAGCTTCATTGCAGGATCAGGGTGGTGCCTGTGAGTTCCTATGATTTCCTGCAATATAAGTTCTTTGGTGAGAATGATACAGAGATCCTCTCCTGACAATTCCTAAAAATTTCCTAAAATCCATATTCATTACATGTATATATCTATATTTGTATATGAATGCTATTTGATGTAAAGAATTACCGACATTTGTTGTTTACCTGTTCAGGGTTAATAACCTTTTTAGAAAAAAACTATTTATGAAGCAGATCCGGATTTTAACGCTCCTTCTTTTTATTTCAGTCTTAACAATTAAGGCACAGGTACTTGAACCTGTAAAATGGAAATTCGATTCGAAAAGCACCGGCAACGGAGAATATGAATTGCTGTTTACAGCAAAAATAGACGCGGGCTGGCATATGTACGGATTGAATATTCCGGGTGATGGTCCGGTACCAACTTCTTTTAATTTCATTGAAAATAAGGAAATTACATACATCAACAATGTAACTCCCGGAAAACAGCCTGAAGTAAAATTCGATCCTACTTTCGAAATGAATGTGGAGCTTTTCAGCAATGAAATTACGTTCAGCAGAAAAGTTAAAATACCGGACGGAACAACCTCAAAAGTTGAAGGTGCTGTGGAATTCATGGTATGCGATGATACCAAATGCCTGCCGCCAAAGGAGGTGGAATTCTCGTTCAATTTAGGAACTGACAAAGACAAAAAAGCAACTGAAACAAAGACAGAAAAAAAAGATAACATCCAGGCACTCAATAACACTCCGGCAATAACTACCGATTCTGTAAAAACAGATGTTACATATGTTGAATCGGATACTCTTGCACCTGTTCGGGATACTGTTCAGAGTGAAAATCGGCCCGTGACACCAGGAAATGATAGAGTTCCTGGCAGTCTTCTCAGATTATTTCTTCTTGCATTTCTCGCTGGGTTTGGTGCCTTACTGACTCCCTGTGTGTTTCCAATAATACCTCTTACAGTAGGTTTTTTTATGCGTAACACGCAGCGGACAAAAGCAATTTTTAATGCGCTTATGTTTGGTCTGTCTATTGTTTTTATTTATACTTCAGTTGGTTTCCTCGTAGGTATACTGAATATTGACCTGGTAAGACTGATTTCATCTCATTGGCTGCCAAATTTAATTTTCCTGATGATTTTTGTTGCATTAGCTATTTCCTTTTTTGGGGTATTCGAAATAACATTACCCGGTAGTTTATCAAACAAAATAGACCACCAGGCAGATAAAGGTGGTTTTCTTGGACCCTTTTTTGTTGCGCTGGCCACTGTTGTCATCAGCTTTTCCTGCACCGGACCAATTGTAGGTGTAGTTCTTGGGAGTGCTCTACAGGGTGAACTTATTAAACCCGTTGTGGGAATGTTTGGATTTTCACTTTCTTTTGCTTTACCATTTACTTTACTTGCTATTTTTCCAAAGTTTCTTAGAAATTTACCCAAGTCAGGTGGCTGGCTGAATACAGTAAAAGTTTTTATTGCCTTCTTTCTTCTTCAGTTTTCGCTCGTATTTCTTGTGAATCTGAGAATACCATTTTTCACCAGAGAAGTAATTCTTTCTATTTCGATAGTATTGCTGATACTTCTTGGATTGAATATTTTAGGGAAGTTGAGATTTTCCAACGATTCACCATTAGAAAATATTACAGTTCCCAGATTATTTATATCAATATTTATATTCAGTATAGCCTTGTATTTGATTACCGGTTTGTTTGGAGCACCGCTGAAAAGAATTTCTCCTTTTCTTCCGGAAAGTAATTATACATTCAATACAAAGGCAGTGGCTTTAAACCAAGGTATTGCAGGCAATATCTGCGACGAAAATCCAAAATATTCCGATTTCCTCGACCTTCCCCTTGGTCTTGTGGGTTATCACGATTATGATGAAGCCCTTGCCTGCGCTTCAATACTGAACAAGCCTGTACTGCTTGATTTTGCAGGCCACTCCTGCAAGAATTGCAAAAAGATGTATGCTGAAGTATGGAGTGATCCCAGGGTGCTGGAAAAGCTCAGGAATGATTTTGTAATTGCCGTATTATATACCGACGACCGTACCAAACTTGCCGAGGAAGATTGGGTAACTTCCAAAGTAGATGGTAAGGTAAAAAATACTGTTGGAAAGAAATTTAATGATCTTCAGATTGAAAAGTTTGGAAGCAATGCACTGCCATTGTATGCTATCGTTGACGCACAGGGAAATATTGCCACGGATGTTTCATCTTATGCTTACAGCTCCGATGTTGATGCTTTTCTTGATTTTTTGGAGGATGGCCTGAATAATTAATTTATCTTTCTTGGGTAATTGGCAGAGGGAGTTCATTTATGAGACTAAGACTTAAGCATAACATCAGCATTGCCTTCATTCTCCTCCTAACTCCTCATCTGTCATCACAGACATTCGTTTGCAATACTGCCAATTCCATTGCCGATTCCTCTCTTTCAAAATATGAGCAGGCGCAGCAGCTTTATGATTGGATTACGATGCACATAAAGTATGATGTCAAATCGTTGACAACATATAACCCCAATGAAACAGACATCAATGTGATCCTGAGAAAACAAAAAGGGGTTTGTTATGAGTACGCCTTGGTTTTCAAAGAATTCTGCGATTGCAGGGACATACCTTCAGAAATTGTATTAGGCTATGCAAAAGGATATGGCTTTTATTCTGGGAAGAATTATGTGAGGGCTGTCCATGCATGGAATATCCTAAAACCCGACAGTGTATGGTTACTCGCTGATCCTACCTGGGGTTCAGGTTATATATACAGAAAAAAAAGACTACTGAAAGTAATAAAGGGAATTTTCACAAACAAACCTGCAATTCATGATAAACTGAAATTCAGAAGGGAACCAGACAGGTTTTATTTCAATGTTCACCCCGATTCCACGACTAAAACTCACCTGCCTCTAAATCCTATTTTTCAGCTGAAAGAATACGGCACCTCCTATCAGGCGTTTATTGTGGATTCCTTATCAGACAATTTCCCAATCATTAATCCCATTAAAAAACTGAATGCTAGAAATCATTTTACGCTGGTTTCATATTATGCTGATGATGCTGAAACAGGCCATTTACTAAATCCGCTCAATAACTATGATTTTGCAAATGCAAAACTGGCACAGGCAGCGTTTTTGGGACAATCCATTTCAGAAAACCCGGGTCCTGACCAAAAAGAAAATTTAAAAAATATCGCTTTGTTGACCAGCAAATCGCTGGAATCAATAACCCGTCAGAATCTGATAATCGATTCTTTATATAAAACCAGAAAAAAACAACTCTCCGATAATATTAAGATTACCAAAAAACTTGACGGCAGGGTTATAAAAGATAAAACAAGATTTGCCGGCCTCACTAAAAGGAAAAAGGTACAACAGGCAATATCCAGAATTTCAAAAACCCAGAATAAAAAATCTGCCCTGGAAGACAAAATAGAAAAGTTAAACAGGCTGGGTTTTGCTGAAGTAAGTATTGAAGAATGGGAACCCGATACAATAAAAATTGAAGGATACCGGAAAAAAACTATTCCCGTAATGCAGGCAGTAGATAGCATGATTGAAATCTCATCAAGATCACTGCAATACCTGGATACTCTGACCTCATTTTATCAATCAATAAATGATTCTCTTTCCGGGAGCCGCTCAGATTATTTGGCTTATCTTGGCTCCGGTGATTCCATCGTACGGTTGATTAATGATAAACTGATCAGCGATCAGCTCTTATTACTTAATAACGGATATTCCAGATTGCAGGAACTTTATAAAAACAGGGCTGCTGTATTTGCTGAATTCAATGACCGGTACAATTCAGACCTGAAATTCTTCGGCGAGATCGAAAAAAGAGGAAAAGAATCAGTGAAGGTCCTGAGAGATTCTTATTTCAATACCTACGATGTTTATCATGTAGAACAACTGGATACTTTAAAAAACAGGCTGTATGATGCCTATCTGAGCAATATTGCACTCATCGATTCGTATATTAATTTCAGAAAGCTGGACCTCGACAATAAAATCAATGATAAATCGCAGATCAGGGAAATCAAAAAGCTCATCAGACATGATCTGAAGATATACGGGACCTATTTTGAATATGCACAGGAGCTTAATGACGCCGACAAGAAACGGGAAAAATATTATGCTTTAATGGTAAGAAATCAGGCAAAATCTGCGAACTCATTAGCGGTGAAGCAACTTAAACTGATCAGCACACCTGAAAATTAAACCCTCCATCCTCCAGATATCAAGTGCATGATATCCATCATGTTTCATGTGAGTTGAAACATGCTAAATTTACAATATCTGGTACTTAGGGATGAAAAAGAGCAAAAAAATTGTTGTAGATATTGAAGAAGTAGTGGTGAAGTTTGCAGGCGATTCAGGTGATGGCATGCAACTTACCGGAAGCCAGTTCTCTGAGACATCAGCATTTCTTGGAAACGATCTTGCCACATTCCCTGATTATCCCGCTGAGATCAGAGCTCCGGAAGGGACTGTTTCAGGTGTATCAGGTTTCCAGGTACACATAGCAAAGACAGATATACAGACTCCGGGCGATAAAGCTGATGTGCTCGTCGCCATGAATCCTGCCGCATTGAAAGCCAATCTTTCATGGTTAAAAAAAGGAGCGACTATCATTATCGATGTAGATAATTTCGACAGCAAGCAATATAAAAAAGCCGGCTATGCAGAGGACCCTCTTACTGAAGGTATTCTCGACGACTACAAAATTATTAAAGCTCCCATAACCAGTCTTACACGGTCCACAGTAAAAGAAATGGAAGTCGATAACCGCACAGCTGATAAAATGCGTAATCAGTTCGTGGCGGGCATGCTCTACTGGCTTTTCAACCGTAATCTGAAAATCGGCGAGAAACTCCTCAGGGAAAAATTCAGAAATAAGCCCCTGCTCAAGCAGGCCAACATAGCTGTATTGCATTCCGGCTATAATTACGCGGAAACCATTGAAGCCATGTCGGTGACATTCAATGTTAGTCCTGCCTTCACAGGTGAAGGCATCTTCCGGAACGTAACCGGAAATGAAGCTGCTGCCTGGGGTCTTCTTGCTGCTGCCGAAAAATCAGGACGGACCTTATTCCTTGGCTCTTACCCTATCACCCCTGCATCTGAAATTCTTCAGGAATTATCGAATATGAAACACCTGGGTGCCATAACTTTCCAGGCCGAGGATGAGATTGCCGGTATTTGTTCTGCCATAGGCGCATCATTCGCCGGAGGACTCGGTGTGAGTTCAACATCGGGTCCCGGGCTCGCGTTGAAAAGCGAAGCGCTGGGATTAGCTGTGATCACAGAACTACCTCTTGTTGTGATAGATGTACAACGTGGCGGCCCCTCTACCGGATTACCGACCAAGACCGAGCAAAGTGACCTTTTTCAGGCTTTGTATGGAAGAAATGGCGAAAGCCCTTGTGTGGTTATTGCTGCACCTACACCCGCAAGTTGTTTTCATTTCGCTTATCAGTCAGCTAAAATAGCCCTGGAACATATGACACCCGTTATCCTTCTAAGCGACGGGTATCTTGCCAACGGCTCCGAACTGTGGCGTATCCCCGATACCAATGATATGAGCCCCATCAAGCCACCTCTGGTTGAAGATAATGATCCTTCATATTATCCATATCACCGCGACAGCAAGAAACTATCGCGCTATTGGGCCATACCGGGTCAGAAAGGTTTAAGGCACAGGATCGGAGGTCTCGAAAAAGCAGATGTGACAGGTGAAGTTTCACACGATCCGCTGAACCACGAAATTATGGTCATGATCAGGGCCGAAAAAGTCCAGCGTATTGCCAATTTTATACCCGAACAGCAGATCTTCGGTAAAAAACGCGGTGAATTGCTTGTCATCGGATGGGGCGGAACATATGGAGCGTTATATACCGCGGTCAGGGAACTGCAGAAAGAAGGCCGGAGCATTTCGCATGTGCATTTCAACTACATCAATCCCCTTCCGAAGAATACGGGAAACATTCTGAAGGGATTTAAAAAACGGGTTATCTGTGAACTGAATATGGGGCAATTCGCTACCTACCTGCGTTCCAAACATCCGGAATATAAATACCTGCAATACAATAAGATACAAGGACTGCCCTTTATGGTTTCGGAGCTGAAAGCAAAATTTATTCAGATTTTGGAGGATCGGAAATGACACCGGAGAATGCAATACCCATCATATCATCATCGGATTATAATATCGATTCTGAGGTAAAATGGTGCCCTGGCTGCGGAGGCCATGCTGTATTGTCAGCATTAAAGAAAGCCCTGCCGCAAACAGGAATTCCCAAGGAAAAGATTGTTTTTGTATCGGGCATCGGTTGTTCAAGCCGGTTCCCTTATTATATCAACGCTTACGGATTTCATAGTCTTCACGGCAGGGCCCCGGCCATTGCATCCGGTATCAAGATTGCAAACCCTGACCTTAGTGTTTGGGTCATCACCGGCGATGGCGACTCCATGGCTATCGGAGGTAATCATTTCATTCATATCCTCCGCAGAAATATCAATGTGAATATCATTCTTTTCAACAATAAAATATACGGACTCACCAAAGGCCAATACTCCCCTACAACGCCCCTGGGCAGCGTTACGAAAACCTCGCCTGACGGCACAATTGAACCTCCGTTCCAGCCCGGTGAGCTTGCCATGGGTGCACAGGGAACCTTTTATGCAAGGGTAGTGGATACTGATCTGCGAATGATGACAGAAGTTTTTGCAAAGGCAGCACTTCATAAAGGCACTACCGTTACTGAAGTATTGCAGAACTGTGTTATTTTTAACAACCAGGTGCATGCCGATATAACAGGAAAGGATGTCAGGGAAGAGAACCAGATCTACCTTGAACATGGAAAACCTATGATATTCGGGGCCAAAAGGGACAAGGGACTGATGCAGAGCGGCCCTAAATTCCTCGTTGTAAAAATCGGGGAAAACGGTATCAGGAAGGAAGACATTCTGGTACACGATGCCTATAATGCTGACGATACGCGCCATTACATGCTTACACGTATGACACGGCCCGATTACCCTGTTGCCATGGGTATAATAAGGGAATCAAAGAGTGTTGTTTATGAATGCATGCTGCATAAACAGATAAGGGAAGCCAAGAAAAAGTCGAAAATAAAGTCTGTAAATGAACTTTTAAGGAGCGGACATACTTTTCAGATAGATAAGTAAAGATCCATGCCTCTAAATCCCAATAGCTATTCCGATACCTGGTCGGCTGAAACCTCCTTCACTAAACTGATGCAGAGGAGGATCAGAAAAGTTCTTGTTATTTGCAGCGATTATGATTTTTACATGCTGGAAGAAGATGGGCGGATTGAAGAGCATATCTTCAATGAATATGTTTCCCTGAACTTAAGGTACCCGCCTGTAATTATTCATGCAAATACAGCACCTAAAGCCCTGGCGATACTTGAAAATGAAGATATAAATCTTATCATAGAGATGCTCAGCACCGGCGATGTTGATCCATTCCGGTTTGCAAGGGAGCTGAAAGAAAACTATCCCGGAATTTCGCTGGTTGTTCTCACTCATTTTTCACGGGAGGTCTCACTCCAGCTTGGAAAGGAAGACCTCTCGGGCGTTGACCATGTTTTTTGCTGGCTGGGAAATGCTGATATTTTTCTTGCCATTATCAAGCTCATTGAAGATTCGATGAATGCCGAAAACGACATCCTTTCCATTGGAGTACAGTCAATATTACTGGTGGAAGATTCCGTGAGGTATATCTCTTCGTACCTTCCCCAGCTCTACAGGATCATTCTTGAACAGACAAAACAATTTGTAAAAGAAGCTCTGAATGAACACCAGCAAATGCTGAGACGTAGAGGCAGGCCTAAGATCCTGCTGGCAAAGAATTACAAAGAAGCACTGGCTTATTATGAAAAATACAAGGGGCATATTCTGGGAATCATCTCGGATGTAAGTTATAAGATTTCACCTGATAAAAGAGATCAACAAGCAAAAGCAGGACTTGAATTTTGTAAGCTTGTAAGGAAGAATGATCCGAACATACCTTTTCTGCTGCAATCCTCCGACAGTTCAAACAGGAAGCTTGCAGACAAACTTGATGCAGGTTTTCTCAACAAATATTCCAAAAACCTTCTCAATGAACTGAGAGATTATATATTTAAAAACTTCGGCTTCGGTGAGTTTGTGTTTATCGACCCGAAAACCATGAAACCTGCATTTACCGCATCTGACTTGAAATCAATGCAGGAACTGGTCCTATTGGTCCCGGATGATATCCTTGAATACCATACGCGGCGTGATGATTTTTCCAAATGGCTTAATGCACGAGCACTTTTCCCGATAGCCAAAAGGTTCAAGGATGCACAATACGATGACTTTTCAGATTCCGGTGAAGTAAGAAAATACATCTATACCAGCATTGCGCATTTTCGGGTAAGCAAGGCTGCCGGAATTATTGCCGAGTTCAACATGAGCAAATTCGACGATTATCTGCTTTTTTCGAGGATCGGCCAGGGCAGTCTGGGAGGAAAAGCCCGCGGGCTTGCATTTATTGCATCGGTACTGATAAACAGGAACCTGGCAGAAAAATATCCTGGAGTGCTCATATCAGTACCTCCAACGGTGGTACTTGACACCGACATTTTCGACGAATTCATGTCGAAAAATAAACTCTATGCCAAAGTTTTAGCACTTGACGAGGATGAAGAAGTACTGAAACTATTTATCAATGCTGAATTTCCGCACAAAATAAAAGACGATCTGTTCAGCATTGCACGCATTGCACGTAATCCCATTGCAGTAAGATCATCGAGCAAACTTGAAGATTCCCTGTTTCAGCCCTTTGCAGGGATCTACAACACTTACATGGTACCGCCTTCATCAGATCCGAAAGTTGCCCTTATGAAACTTGAAATGGCGATAAAGGGCGTTTATGCTTCGGTTTTTTTCCGCGGGAGTAAATCTTACCTCACCGCTACTTCCAATCTGATTGATGAAGAAAAAATGGGCATTGTTCTTCAGGCCGTTTGCGGAAAGAATTACTTGGGCAAATTCTATCCCACTCTTTCCGGAGTTGCCCGCTCGCTGAATTATTACCCTGCCGGCCGGGAAAAATCAACTGAGGGCATCGTAAATCTTGCTTATGGTCTTGGTAAACAAATTGTTGAAGGAGGCAGTTCGCTCCGCTTTTCTCCAAGATATCCAAAGAATGTCATACAGCTGTCAGATCCGGCTCAGGCATTGAAGGAAACCCAGAAGTATTTCTATTCCATTAACATGGACCCTGAAAGTTTCGTGCCATGCACAGACGACAAAAAAAATCTGCTCTATCTTCCGTTGGAGGAGGCTGAAAATGATGGCTCCTTCCGTTGGGCAGCATCCACATATGACCAGGAGAACCAGACAATTTCGGACAGTCTGATTCAGGAAGGTAGAAGGATCATCACATTCTCAGCTATTCTGAATCATCATGCATTCCCCCTTACAGATATTATTAACGACTTACTGGAAATAAGCAGTAATGCCCTTAACCACCCGGTGGAAATAGAATTCGCAGCAAACCTGGATACACCTCCTGATGAACCTAAAATCTTTAATTATCTTCAGGTCAGGCCTATTTTATCACATTTCGGCAGACATGACTTAGTGTTAAAGGATATTCCGCAGGAAAGAATATTGATCTTGTCTGAAAAAGCAATGGGAAACGGATTTATTGAAGGAGTAAGAGACATCCTTATGGTGAAAACGGACAATTTCGATGCAGCAAATAATAAAAAAATTGCACTGGAAATTGAAGTCTTTAACAGGAGCATGATGCAGGAAAACAGGCATTATATCCTTGCAGGTCCTGGCCGCTGGGGCTCGTCGGATCCCTGGCTGGGCGTTCCTGTTAAATGGACACAGATATCTAATGTAAGAGTTCTGGCGGAGGTAGGAATTGAAGATTACAAGCCAGATCCCAGCCAGGGTACCCATTTCTTCCATAATCTTACGAATGCAGGGGTAGGCTATCTCACACTCACACCTCACCTGAACGACGGGTTCATAAATAACGACCTGCTGGACAGTCTGCACATAGTTGCTGAAAAAGGATTTATCAAACACATGCAGTCCGAAAAAGCATTAAATATTTACATTGATGGGAGGAACAATAAAGGGGTTATAAGTCTGTAATTTGCGAAATTTTTTAATTATTAATACAATTTCGGAAATTTTGTCGGCTTTGCCTCCCGCATCATCTCATAAACAGTATCAAAAACATTCTCTGCATTGGGGTTTGAGAAATAATCGCCATCTGTGGCATAAGCTGGCCTGTGTTCCATGGCCGTCAGTGTCCGGGGCTCAGAATCAAGATACCTGTACGCTTTTTGTTCCTCCAGTACTTTCTGCATCATGTAGGCTGTGGCCCCGCCGGGAACATCCTCATCGAAAAAGATAACCCGGTTGGTCTTTTTAACAGATCCGCTGATACTATCGTTAAGGTCGAAAGGAAGGAGTGTCTGCACATCAATGAGTTCCACGCTGATGCCGAATTCATCTAACTGTTTTACGGCATCCTGTGCTATCCGTACACAAGAACCGTAAGTTACGAGGGTAACATCAGTACCGGAATGAAGGATCTCCGGCTGCCCCAGCGGTACCTGAAATTCACCAAGGTTCTCAGGCATAAATTCTTTAAGTCTGTAACCTATAAGCGGCTCAATAACAAGCCCGGGGTCTTTTCCTTTCAGCAGGGTATTGTAAAATCCTGCTGCCTGTGTCATGTTTCTGGGAACGCAGACATAAACGCCCCTGACAGAATTAATGATCATGCTGAGCGGAGAACCGGCATGCCAGATACCTTCAAACCTGTGCCCGCGGGTGCTGATGATCAGCGGAACAGCCTGGCGGCCTGCTGTGCGCCAATGAGTTGTTGCAAGATCATCGCTGATGGTTTGCAGGGCATAAAGCAGGTAATCAAAATACTGAATTTCTGCAATAGGCCTGAAACCTCTTAATGCAAGTCCAATTCCTTTTCCAATAATCGATGTTTCGCGGATGCCGGTGTCAAAGATCCTTTCCCTGCCATACTTCTCCTGCAAACCGGCATAGGTCTGGTTCACCCCGCCTATTTTCCCGACATCCTCGCCAAAGGCTACCAGAAGCGGATATTTTTCAAACAGAATATCGAAGTTTTTTTGTAAGATTTCCCGTCCGGGGACTTCAACCGGTTCAGCAGGATATTCCGGCGCTATACCTTCAACATTCAGGGCTGAATTTTTATTTTCCAGATAGAGATAAGCATTATATTTTTCATATTTATCGGTAAACCGGTGGTTTAGCCATATTGAAAGGTACGACTGGAGTTCTTTACGCTGCGGACAATCGGAACAGATATACCGCAGGATTTTTTTTGCCCCGGAAATAATATCCTTACGGATGGGCGCACTGATGCCCCTGAGGTTTTTGGCAATAAGTGATATTTTGTCTACCTGGTCGTTCCTGCAATTGCAACCTCTGTTTTCAACAATGGAAAGAAATTCTTCCCTTTCCTCCAAAATAGGCTTTTGATATATTTTCCAGGCAGCCTCGCGGGCATCTTGTACGTCCTGTAAAGCCTGGCCTTCAATTTTTAACAGTTCTTTTTCGGTGGCAATCCCATCAGAAAGTATCCATTCGCGCATCTTCTTCAGACAATCATATTCTTCTTCCCATTTTAGTCTCGACGCTGATTTGTATCGTTCATGCGAACCGGATGTTGAATGTCCTGAAGGCTGGGTAAGCTCATCAACGTGAAACAATACCGGTATGTGTTCTTCCCTGCAGCGTTTAACACCCCCTGCAAACATCTTGCACAATCCGGGATAATCCCACCCCTTCCCTTTATAAATCAGAATCCCGTTAGAATCTCCATGCATTTCAAAGCCTTTAAGAGCTTCGGAAATCGACGATTTAACTGTCTGATATTTAGTTTCTACCGAAATTCCGTAACCATCATCCCATACCGATACAGCAAGGGGAACCTGCAAAACTGCAGCTGCATTGAGCACTTCAAAAAAATGTCCTTCCGATGTGCTTGAATCGCCAATGGTACCGAATGCAACTTCATTGCCTTGCG
>Ga0123335_1002039_pt1 | contig 31271 bp, 23 predicted proteins | sample BiotimSIPDNA_2_FD_89707 | JGI IMG/M metagenome (GOLD analysis project Ga0123335, IMG submission 89707) | Anaerobic biogas reactor microbial communites from Washington, USA - Biogas_R2 time_0 SIP DNA | ecosystem: Engineered > Bioreactor > Anaerobic > Unclassified | place: Washington, USA... | reverse complement strand
TGATAACGTCGCGGATCGCTGTGCAGGCAGCATCTCTGAAGACTTCAGTCCAGAGGTTAAAGCCCATCAGGACGAACGGAGCATCATTCATAGCCGGAACGACTGCTTTGATCGGCTCAGGCAGAACGATTTGATCTTCGGTCAATGTTGTCAATACCGGAACGGTACCGCGTGCATTCTGAACGAACTTGAAGTTCTCAGGCTGCATGATCCAGTTGAAATAAATTTCGCGGGCTTCTTCGATGTTGTCGTCTTCATCGACTGCGGACAGACCCCAAGCGGTTTCAGGAGAGATGGAGATCCAGACCTGCTCACCGGGATCATTGAACGGAACGAGGATGACAGCGACATCTTCTTCGGAGCCTGCGGCTTCTGTGATACCTTCGACCAGACCCTTTGCGGTCCAGTTGCCGGCGATTGCCATGGCGGCTGCACCATCAGTCATCAGCGCGGTCACGTCGTCTTCCTTGTTTGTCGCACTACCAGGCATAAAGAACGGAGCAATTTTGTTGAACTTTTCTGTCGCTGCCGTGTGTTCAGTAAAGTTGATTTCGCCAGCCAGGAATTTTTCTTCATAGACGCCAGCGCCCCAATCAGGAGAGACTTCGTTGGCAATGATGCCTTCGTAGACCATCCATGCGGTTGTGGTCTTGTCACCGGCGACGGTCAGAGGAGCATAAGCGGTTTTGTCTTTCAGATCCTGACAAACTGCGAGCAGTTCTTCAAAATCTGCCGGAGGAGCATCCCAGCCAGCTTCTTTCAAAGCAGCCATGTTGACATACAGGCAGGTAAAAGCAGCACCCTGTGTCAAACCGAAAATTTTGCCGTCACGTGTGAACGCATCGAGATACGCCTGAGGAATATTCTTTGTAACTTCCTTGTCAGACAGATCCTGAATCAGGCCGGCATCCAATGCCTGATAGCTAACTTCTGTGTTGTCGACAGAAACGATGTCAGGAATGTCATTGGCAGCGATACGGCTCTGCAGGAAACCTGCTTCCGGCCCTGTGCCGACTTCGATAACTTCGATCCAGTCATATTCGGATTCGAATTTTGCCTTGAAGGCAGGCCACTCGTCAACCCAGTCATCACCGACCATAAAGGCTTCGATGGTAACTTTCTCACGAGGAGCATCTGTTGTTGTTCCTTCTGTTGTGGTTTCACCAGACTTGGTCGTCGTCTGACCAGTTGTCGTCTGTCCGGTTGTTGTTCCACCGTCACAGCCAGCGAACAAAGCGATGGCCATCACAAGAACCAAAAACAATGGTATAAATTTCTTCATTTCTTTCCCCCCATTTTATAATGTCTTTCCTTGAATAATCTTCTATAGAGCCTATAGAACTGATTGATCTGTGACAGAGGTCACAGATTCGAAGTCATTATAGCGAATCCTTTTCCATTAGTCAATATTTTCAATCAAGTTGATATTTTGCCTCTTTTGTTGGCTATTATGCACTAATAATGAGTATGAAATTGTGCATTGTGACTATTAGCATAAACTGATCACCGATCATTTTTCACGGCCAATAAACCTGAGTTACGGCCGAAACCCGACCCGAACTGACGTCTATGTAGTAAAAGTATGTTTGTAATAAAAGATCTGGATAAGCACGATATAAGGTGTTCAAATCATCAAGACTTGCGGCAACCGGATTCGCATCCGTCACCTGTGTCCCGTCGGGATGGTACATCAGCTTCAATGTGACGTCTGCCAGATCAACCGTCCTAAGTCGCGGATTGTCATTCTGCTCAATGAATTCGGAATCTGCATAGTTGGCTACGATCACTTCTGCTTCAGACTCAGTGTAGCCTTCTCTATCAATCAGCCATTGGACAGCCTCCTCGCCTTTCAGCATATTGAAATAATCAAAATCAGCCAGGCCACTGTCCGGATCATAGGAAACGAGGTGCGCGTAGCTGGAATAAAGACTTATTCCTGAACTGCTTTCAGTTGAAGCCGGCGTCTCCGTTGATGACGCACCGGTCGTGGCTGTCTCTGACGTGACTGTAGTGACTGATGTTGTTTCTGACACGGCTGTTGGCGTCACTTCGGTAGTTGTCTCCTGAGATGTCACCTGATTGGCTGTTGTTGATTCTTGCGTGCTGGTTATCGTTGGCTGGCTTTGTGTGTCCGTCGTTTCAGTCGGCTGATTGATACAGCCGGCCAGCAAAACACCGCACAACAGCGAAGCCAGGCAGAGCCATTTTCTATTCATTAGAATCACCTCCTTATTGGCTCATTGACATCAACCAATGGTCCGGGAACCAAGCCATGAAGCAACCGCATGGCATCTTTGGAACGAAAGGTATAGGCAACTTTGAATGCTGTCAGACTCAGCTGAACATGAAGGTAATGACGGATGGCCTATTCAATTTCATTATATACCTTTGGTGTAAGAAGCAATCATATTTATGCTATGTTTCTGATTACGGGTGGATCCAGTCACACGCTTTGCTCCAAACAGGTCTTTTTTGCTTTGCTTTCAGATGTCTGGCGATATTGACAGTACAAAGCTCGAGAGTATAACATAAGGGGAGCGATCATAATAATTTTAGTCTGGCATAGGCGTGCTTGTTGATTGCCTGTTGTAACGGACTCATGAAAAATAAGAAAGAGGTTTACCATGAAAGTACTGCCCAAACCACCATTTTTTGAGACCAGTGTCAAAAATTACATCTATGGGGATGACGTCCTGAACTATGCCAAGGCTGTCGATAAAGCGGCGATCAAATATGATGTCGATGCGTTGTTTATTGCGCCCTATACAGAGATCAGGCGGATCGCCGAACAGACAGAGCGCCTGATTATTCTGGCTCCCTACATGGATACACTGCGTCCCGGACGCGGCATTGCCGATGTGCTGCCGGAAGCAATCAAGGCTGCCGGTGCCAAGGGTGTTTTGCTCAACCACTGCGAGAGACCGATGTCCCTGCCGGCTATCAAGGAGACAATCGATCGGGCTAACGAGCTGGATCTTTTCACGTTTGCCTGCGCAGACTCTATTGTAGAAGCGAAAGCAATCGCTCAGTTTCACCCGGACATCATTAATCCGGAGCCTTCAGAATTAATTGGAACAACTGAAGCCAGCGATATGACCTATGTCAAACAGACCCTGGAAGTGATTCGCAACCTGTTCCCGGATATTCTGGTCGAACAGGCCGCCGGTATCACCAAAGGTATCCAGATTTATGATTTCATTATGGTTGGAAACGATGGTGCCGGCTCGGCATCCGGCATCTTGAAATCACCGGACCCGCTGGCACTCCTTGATGAGATGGTTTCCTATGTCAGAAAAGCGAAAGACGATCTGGCCAGACAAAAAAAATAAAAGTGAGGGATTTTCAATGACTACAATTTCGAAATCATTTAAAGTTCGTTCAACCGGCATGCGTCCGACCTTTCACACGGTCACAGATCAGGTAAAGGATATTCTGGCAGAGACCGGCGTCCAGTCAGGCATTTGTCTCGTATTCTCAAGGCATACCACCTGTGCTGTCATGATCGATGAAGATTCGTTCGACAGGGCCTATACGGGATTAACTTATCTGCAGCAGGATCTCACCGATGTTCTGGAAACGATGATCCCAACCTGCCGCAAAGATGGCCAGTATATGCATCCCGGTCCCGAGCTGACCGTATTTGCAGCCGAGCATGGCGAAGACAAACCAGGAACACTGAATACAGACGCTCATTTGCGCTCATCGATTATCGGACGCAGCGAAGCGATACCGATTATTGATGGGAAATTGCAGCTGGGCGAATTCGGCCATATCTATTTCGTTGACTTCGATCATACACGCGCACGCGATCGTGAAGTCATCATTCAGATTGTCGGCGAGTAGCCGTTCCTGAAACGACACACAATCGAATCGTAAAAATCGGGCAAGCGGTCGGAATGGCCGCTTGTTTTTTTGTTTTTTGTTGTACCAAACCCCTTCTTTGCTTATAATCAAGATAAAGATAACCGTTCCGCCATGCAAAAACACCGGATAATTCCCACAGAATCATTGATGATTAGTGATCGAACAAACACATGCTCTCACGTCTCACCCAAACTGGATATGCAAAGGAGCTCATTATGCATTGTAGACAATGTGGTGTACAACTTCAGGAGAACAGCGTTTTTTGTCAGAGCTGCGGTGCCAAAGTCATGAACGCGCCGAAGCCTGACCAGACTCCTGAATCGTCTAATTGTCCAGTCTGCCAAACGCCTTTAAAGCCAGGCGCCTTGTTCTGCGGCAACTGTGGTTCGTCAACCCTGCCGTCTAGACAACCGGTTGCACAACAGCCACCCTCGCCACCGGCTTATCAGCCACCCCAGCCGGTTTACCAGCAGCAAAGCTGGCAGCCGCCGTTACCGGTGCAAAACTGGCAGCAGCCGCCCCAGCAGCCTTGGCAGCAACCACCGCACGGAAAACCAAAACGCAAAAAATGGGTGGTTCCTCTGGTTATTATTCTGGTGGTTGCCCTGGCAGCGGTAGGCGTTTTTGCCTTTGCCGGAGATTCGGTCCGCCGCTTGATTCTCGGTCCCAAAAAAGCCTACTTGGCCGTCGAAGCCAGCTCAATGAAGTCTGATGCTTCTGATTGGATTGAGGATCTCGCACGAATCGGCAACATTGAATCAGATGAAATCAAGGGCGGTGCCATCGTCGGCCTTTCTCTGGATATGCCCGGCATGGCTGATACGATGGATCCGATGCTGGTCGATGTGCTTGACGCGCTGTCTGTCCGCTTAACCAGTTTGTACAATCGTGACGAAGACGACCCGATGAGCTATGCGGCTATCGATCTGCAGACAGGCGATGAGCGTTTGCTGACCTTAGAGCTCTATATGGAAGATGACCAGATGGTTATCGGCCTGCAGGACATTTTTGATTCCTGGATTCTCATCGATGACGCGTCACTGCAGAGCACCTTATCGATGGTAGAGCTCGATCTGCCTGATGAGGTCTCTCCAATCGCGTTGTTGTCCGGATTGACATCAACCGATCTGGGCATCAATGAAAAGAAAATGGAGCAGTCTGTATACGCGCTGATCGATATCATACTGGAACACATCGACGAAGCGTCCTATGAAAGCCGGCAGACCATTGAGGCCGGAGCGGTTTCAGGAACATATGGTGCCTACACCATCACGATCACCAGTGAGAGCCTGCAGAAGATGCTGCTGGCCTTGATGGAGCAGATTCGTGATGACGAGACTATCTACGATTTGTATGTCAACTTATACGATCAGTTCTATGGGAGCCTGCAAGTTGACGGCTATTTTGAAGGTGCAACAGATCGGGAAACCTGGGATAACTTTTTTGATGAAGCCATCGAAGAAATCGGTTCGGAAATCGAACCGGAAGATGCGTTCACGCTGATTCAGACTGTCTATGTGGACGGAAAAGGAGAAATCCGGGGACGACTTCTCAACATCCTTGACGAAGATGATGAAACTGAAGCAACCTTAACCTATTACCATCCAGTCAATCAAAAACAGGAAGGCTTGCTGATCGAATTCGAAGATTCAACCGAATCGTTCTCATTTCTGGCTGAGTATGACGTGGATAATGAATTCAAAACAGGTGTTGCGTCATTGAGTGTCCAGGGAGAGCCCGTCATGAAGGCATCTTTTACGGATCTGGATGCCGTCGTGATCGATGATCAGGATTATCTGCTCGGTGATCTGTCCATTGAAATTCTCGACGACACAGCAGAGCTGCCTGGAAACATCATTTATAGAGGATCAGAAGAGGATGGCGTTTTCACGGCCGATATCGGGGTCGAAGGCTACATGACAGCGACAATTGAATATAAAAAGCTGTCCGCAGCAGATGCCGAGATCACCCTGTACAACACCAGCAACCTCGTCCGGATTGATGATCAGGAGGCACTGATGGGGCTGCTGACAGAAGATGCCATGAATGAGCTGCTCGACATTCTGTCTCGACTCGGCCTCGATATGAACTAGATGCGGACGGTACACGAGCACATGCTGGTTGTCGATAATGTTCACAAAGCCTACCAGAAAGAACCTGTTCTGAACGGCGTTTCCTTTACTTGTTCTCCGTCCCAGATTGTCGGCATTTGCGGCAGCAACGGTGCCGGTAAAACAACCCTGATCCATATCCTGGCATCCATTCTGCCTGCCGATCAGGGCTCTGTATCGCTCTGTCAGATTCCCATCACCCAACCGGTTCAATACCGTTCGATGATCGGATTCGTACCACAGCAAGTGGCATTGTCTCCTCAATTGACCGTTCGTCAAAACCTGCATTTCTGGGCAGCGATCAAAGGATTTACCGGAACAAAACGGCGCGAAGCCGTTGATTCGGCCGCAGAGATGAGTCATGTCACATCCTTTCTCCAAAAGAAAGTCGCCCGGTGTTCTGGTGGTATGGCCAGGCGGGTCAACCTGGCTGCCGGTCTGATCGGACTACCCCGGCTTTTGCTGTTGGATGAGCCGACAGCGGGCATTGATGAAGAAAACAGAGATGCAATCCTGAAGACGATTCTCAGCCTGAAGGACCACAACTGCACTGTCCTGATGGTTAATCACTATTACCAGGAGCTCGCCAGCGTTTGTGACCGGATTATCACACTAAAAGACGGCGTCATCGCCGAGGCGGGTGTTCATGGCTGGTAAACTGAGGACAGTCTGGCAGCTCATTGTTTTTGACATGCGCTCCATGCTCAATATCCGTACACTTATGTTTGTTGTCATCATGCTTATACTGTCTGCTTACCTATTATGGGGTCTGCCGTCTTTTGAACCGGACAGCTCGGAGTTATTCCAGCCGGTGTCCTTTTCCGTTGTCGATCAGGATAAGACCTTGTTATCCAAAAAAATAATCGAGCAAATTGCTGAAATGGAACTAGTCGATCAGGTTTATGTGGAATCACTACCTGCAGCCTCTGATCGACTGGAACGTAATGAGTCGTTGATGATCCTGGTTATTCCTGATGATTTCTACGCTATCAGCCTCCGCGCTGAAGAACGGCCACCCCTGATGGTTCATCTGAATGACCGGAAGCCGATCGAGTCAAGTCTGTTCATCCGAATGCTGGATAACATGTCCAATAGCATCGAGGGGGTTCAGGCTAATTACTTTGCCTTCGCAGCTCATTTGAGGCCGCTCTATCATGACAACGACGAAATTGTTCAGATCCTGGACCGGGCAGCGTCGCGCGGCGCCTTTCTGGTCTTCGGCCGCCGTGCTGTCTTGTCGATCGATGAATCAGCCAAACTCAACACTGTTGCTTTCGTCATCAGCAGTCTCATGTCGTTGTTCATCCTGCTCATTAGCCTGCTTCTGATAACCCAGATTCAACAAGAGCGGGCTAGTGGCGTTCGTGAGCGGATCATCATCGCAAATGTCAGTTGGTGGCAATCGGTCATCGCCAGGCAGGTCAGCGGCCTGTTCTGGCTGACTGGCACACTGATCCCAATGGTTATCGGGCTTTTTAAGATTTATCCGGAGATGAACCGCCTTCAATTTATCCTGACGATTCTTGCATTGTACTGGATTTCGGCCTTGCTGGCGCAATCGGCTGCCAATTTCGCCAGGCCGGATCAGACGATCCTGCTGGGTGCCTGGTTGATGATTCTGGCCATGATGCTTAGCTCAGGCTGTATTTATCCTGAGCAGCTTCTACCTTCCTATATATTAAAAATGGGCCAGATAACGCCTGTATACTGGGCTTTTCAATCCTTTTACCGGATTCTGCAGGGACAAGGACATCTTCCTTTTGTCATTCCGGCTGTCATTCTCTTTACCGCTACCGCAACCGGTTTGTCCGCGTTCAGCTGGCATCTGAAACGTCAATCGATTGAGGCTGGAGGTTCAGTATGCGATTTTTAGTCCTGCTCAAACTGAAATGGCAGACGTTATTCGCGGCACGCGGCCTGATGATTCTGCTGCTGATTGTGCCCCTGATGCTTGGTTTGATTGCAGGGACAGCGAATCGCGCCAACAGACAGGCAGAGATCAGATTAGCTGTCATTGATCTCGACCAGACTGCGACCAGCCAGATGCTTGTCGAAAATCTACGAGAACTGAATTGGGACGTCAGTCTCGCCACAACTGACGAAGCCAATCGAAAACTGGTTCAAAAATCAATCGATGGTATCTTGACCATCCAGCCCGGCTTTGACCGCTCACTGGAAACACTCGAAGAAATGCTGCTGTCTTATCGTATGGCAGAGGGTTCGCTCGTCACCACAGTTGTTGCGGAAGCAGTTGCCGCGGAAGTGCTGCCAGAACATACGCGCCGCGTATTTCTCAGCCAGCTTGAAGACCGGTACCGTTCTCTGGAACTCAGTATCCCGGATGATCTGTCTCAGCAATTTGATGAGGCTGCATCGGTATTCGCACAAAACCAGGCCCGTCTGGACATCATCTACACGGGTGCACCGGTCAGGCAACCGGCTCTCACCTACATCGTATCTGATTATTCGATGGAAGTTTTCTTTCTGTCTATCTATGCGGTATTGGGTTCATTGTTGCTATCCGGCAGTTTGATTCGACGCCGGTTGATGGCAACGCCCCACGGTCTGGTCATCGATTACGCCCTGTCACTCCTGACCTTATTTCTGATGGGCCTGATTCAGATCATGCTTTATTCGGTCGCTATGTATTGCCTGATGCAATCACCCATTCGAATACACGAATGGGGTCTGCTGGCGGTTTGCCTCCTGCTGATGCTTGGACTCGGCCAGTTGCTCAATTTGTTGCATGACTGTATCCGGCTGTTTTTCAGTTTGCTGATTTTGCTTGTTCTCGGTATAGCAAGCGGTTGTTTCTTCCAGCTGACTGAACCTTTAATAACAAAATTAGGGCAGTATTTACCTCAGGGATGGACGCTGGCCGCCCTTTACGGATACCCGGTTCTACCGCCGGCCATACCGGTTGCATTGGCTTTTTTACTGTTTTTCATCGGCTATATTACGCAGGTGCAGCGAACCAGGCAGATGCGGTGAGTCAGGATTAAATCAGGTTATCGGTACACTTCTGGCAATCAGTCCGAACAGCCCCGTCCAGGAGAGTACAGCCATCAGTAAAACACCGATGATTGATACAATAAACATCTGGCCGAACAATTTGTTGCGCTTTCTGGCGTCCGTATCCGTCATGGTGGTATAAGCAGCGATTGCCAGGGCTCCGAGCGTCGACAGCGGACTCAGAGCAGCTGCATGTGAGCCTGTACTGATCGCGATAACCATTTCCGCCATATTGACGCCGCTGACCTGCTGGGCGATGTTGGGAACAGTCGGGATTAATGTTGGCAGGACAACGCCGGACGTAGATGAGAACCAGGATAAAATACCACTGGTCAGAGAAATGATCGGAGCCGCTGTCGTCCGTGTCATCAGCTTGGCCAGAAGACCGGCCAGAAGATCGATGCCGCCCAGTTCAAGCACCAGATTCATCAAAACACCAACACCGGTAACCAGCCATAAGGTTCCGAGCGGAATACCGGCCAGCGATTTCTGCTCGTCCGCGACGCGAAGCAGTAAAAGAAACATCGAGACGATAAAAGCTGCCAATCCGACATTGACCTTGAATAACAGAATCAGCAGCGTCATCACGAGAATACCGGCCAGTGTGATCCACTGGTTTCTGCTGAACGATGGCAGATCAGACGGGCGCATTGGCAGTGCCGTCTTCATGTTGTAACATTTGAAAGCGAAATAGAGCATCAGGGCGTAAAGCCCCATACCAACAACCAGGCCGAGCACCAGCGAGTATTTCAGGCCTGTTATACCATTATCTGCTGCAACGGTAATCCCGATGATACCGGTCGGGGCAATATGCGAGAATCCGCCGGCGCAGGCACCGAGAATACCAAACGGTGCCAGACGGATCGGTTCCACACGCATCTGGATCGCCAGTGAAATGGCGATCGGAGCAATCAGTGCTGTGACAGGAATTGTTCCCGGTCCGATGGCTGACAAAACAACTGCCAGTAAATAGATAACAATCGGGATCAGATAAGCGCGTTTGCTGAATAAGGCGACGACTTTTGTAGCAAACAGTTCAAGTGTCCCGTTATGCTGGGCAATGCTAAACAGGAAAGTCACGCCCGTCAACGTAAAAAACAAAGAGTAATTGAAGCCCCTGACAATCTCACCATCCGAAATTCCGCTCATTCGACCGAGTATGAGCGCGAGTCCGACAGCAATAAATCCGGTATTGATTTTCGTAATAAAACCAGCCGCAATCGCAACAATGAGAAAAATAAGGGAAACAAGTGGCAGCCAATTTTCCATGGTGATTCCTTTCCTTCAGGTCAAAGACTTAAATACGTATCATCACTTTATAATTGTCTGATTAAACAAATACATTTTATCCCACCGATTGTATCAGCAGAACGTCATCTTTGTAAAGTTGACAAAATCACTCCATTACAAAAACACCCGGACTGAACATTGACAAAGTCCGGGTGTCTATCTTGTTTTTGTATCTGACTCAATTCCCAAAAACTAAACGGGTGAAATCCTAAACTGAATCAGCCTTTAACTGCTCCAGCCGTAATGCCGGAAACAAAGTACTTATTCATGATCAGGTAGATTGTGATCATGGGCATGATGGAGAACATGGTGCCGGCCATCAGCAGATTATACTGAGATGCGCCCTCACCGCCGAAATTCTTCAGGGCCACGATACCGACTGTCAATGGATACTGTGATGTTTTACCAAGTGTAAAGACCATCGGCATGAGGTAGGCGTTCCAGGCTGCACGGAAGCTCATCAAAGCGATCGTCGCCATAATAGGTTTAGACAGCGGTAGAATAATTCTTAAATAGGTCTGGAAGAACGAACACCCGTCAATCTTTGCTGATTCGTCGATTTCTTTGCTGATCGTCCGCAGATAGCCGACTGTCAGGAACAGATTGGCAGCACCTGTCAAGAAAACCTGAACGATAGCAGCACCATAAAGGTTATTTAAATCAACTTTTGCAGCCAGCTGGATGATTGGATAGATTGTGACAGATCCAGCCGATATGAACATGGTCGACAAAAAGGTCCAGTAGAGAAATTGTCGGCCTGGAAATTGTCCTCTCTGAAAGGCGTAGGCCGTCATCGATGTCAGAATCAGCGTACCGATCATTGTGATCGTCGACATGATCAAAGAGTTAACCGTATAATCAGCGAAGTTGACAGCTCTGCGGCTGACACCTCTGCCGCCTGAAGAACCCATCTCCCAGGCATCAATATAGTTCTGCAGCGTGGGGTCTTTTGGCCACAGATGCGCACCGCCCTGCATTATCTCTGTGTTGGGTTTAAACGAAGCTGACACAGTATAAAGCAACGGGACAAGTGTAATGACCACAATTGCAATGAGAAACAGATAGAGGAAAACCTGACTCCAGTGTTGTTTTTTATTCATAGTGGCTCTCCCCCTCAATCGTGAATCTCGCTACCCTTATGGGTAACACGCAGATAGATCAATGTCACAACAGTCAGAATTACCGCCGTAATTACACTCAATGCCGCACCATACCCGAAATTATTTGCTGTTCCCAACTGCGTAGATGCAAAGAACAGTTTGTAAACATAGCTCATCATCATCTCAGTTTGGAAATTCGGCGCTCCGTTGGTCATCGCTAAAACAAGATCGACAACTTTCAAAGAACCGAGCAGTGCGTTCATAATGACCATCTGGCTGACCGGTGCGAGCATCGGAATGGTGATTCGGAAAAAGCGCTGAACCGAATTGGCGCCGTCTATGGTGGCTGCCTCATACAGTTCTTCCGGAATACTTTGCAGACCGGTCATAAAGAACAACATGTTGATACCGAAGTTCTGCCAGACGGACGCAATCATGATAACGATCATTGCCAGCGTTCCGCTGCTGAACCAGCGGGTATTTCCAGCACCGCCGAACATTCTGACAATTTCATTGATCGCTCCACTGTACGAACCAAACAGGTAATAGAACATGATACCCATTACTGCAACAGAGAGCATAGACGGCAGAAAATAGACCGTTCTGAAAAAACTTCTTCCTTTTATTTTTCCAGCAACAATATACGCCAGAACCAATGCGAGCGGGATTTCAACAAGCAGTTTGCCAAAAGCGAAAACAAATGTATTTCTAACCGTTTGCCAGTAGCGTGCACCGTTCGCACCGAAGGCTCTGATGAAATTACTCATGCCAACATAGATCGGTTCGGAAATTCCGTCATAACGGTAGAGGCTAAAGCGGAGGATCCATCCGAGCGGATAGATAACCAGCAATGCCAGACCAATCACGCTAATTGCAATCATCGCATACGACTGAAGATACTCTCTTCTTTTGAGGGTATGTGGTGTAGGTGTAGTGATCAATGTTATTCCACCTTCCGTTGAGATAAAATCCTTGGAATTACGGAGTAAAATGGTGATTTGTCAAATGATAGAATCCTTACAACTGAAATTGATATAAAAAGCATATACAGGCGGCACGTTGCCATGCCGCCTGTAACTCATTTGGCATCTTACTTAACTATTCAGGTTCTTACTCCCACGGACCAGGGTTATAGGTCGTCTCATAAATATCAGTATTGATCAAACCATCCGCTTTTGCCTGAGCGTAAGCATCATTATAACGTTTGTTCAGATCTTCAATGCCATCATCCCAGTTGATATCACCGGTCATGACGTTGGTGAAGAATGTCTCATATGGGTCGCCTTCCAGAGTAAGGAGTGATTCCGGACGCGGCGGCTCAGCAGTGTAATTTTTGACGTCTGACATCAGAATCCAGTTCGGATCAAAATCAACATCTGATTCAGCCAGAACTTTGGCAGCGATCGCCGGATCCTGCGGGATAATAGCGGAGTTCTCGAACAGAGTTTCATAGAGGCCATCACTGTTCAGGAACAGCCATGCTTCAACGGTAGCAGGCAGACGATCTTCTTCAACCCACGATGTGATCGTTACATTACCACGGTTCAGGGAAGCACCCTTGAATTCACGTTCGTAACCAACCAGGGCGGGAACATCGCAGACAACCCATTCGAAATCGGCAACGAACTGTTTGGTGTATACCGAGTAGTCATATGCCGGAGCGATTTCCATACCGACCAGTCCTTCAGAGAAACGCTGACGGATCGGGTCGATGTGCTGGTCAAACGGTGTCGGGAACATCATGCCTTCCTGATACATTCTGCCGATGAGCTCGACTGTCTCTTTGTATGGTGAAAAATCATAGGTTGCCGTATTGTTGTCAAACTGGCCGCGGCCGAGGGAGGCAACACCGGCTTTGCAGACGAAGCGACGGAAAGTAGCGGTCCACATCGATGTCCAGGCAAATCCGTAATAGTCGCCAGCGCCTTTTTCTGTGATGATTTTGGCATAATCGTAGATGTCTTCCCAGGATTGGGGTGCCTCTGTGATGCCGCATTCATCAAAGATCTCTTTGTTATAAACCATTTTAATCGGAACATATTCTAGTGGCATGCAGACCAGTTTGTCTCCACGCAGAGAAACACCCTGTGCGAAGAATGGTTCCCAGCGGTCAATTGTGGTCTGAACTTCCGGATAATCTTTCGCCAGTTCATACAGGTCTGTAAAATAACCGGCTTCAAGATAATTGGCTCGGGCGTACATGTCAGCGATATCGGGATAGGTGCCCGACTGAATCATCGTATCGAATGCTGTACTGTAGTTGTCAATGTTGGTTTCCATAAAAATGAAAACACCCTTTTCAGCACCGACTGTGTCGTTCCAGTTTGCAACTTCGCCTTCGAGTATTTTCTGATATGCTCCAACCGACGAGAAGAACCAGACTTCTTCCGCTTCAGCAGGAGGTGCCTTTGTTGTTGTCGCAGTTGTTGTTGTTCCTTCCGATCCTTTTGTTGTGGTTCCATCGGTCGGGGCAGCTGTGGTTTCTGAACCATCGCAACCTGCAAATACAGCCACAATCATGAAAATCGCAAGAAACAGGGATAGTACTTTTTTCATGGCGCATTCTCTCTCTTTCATCTTTTATTAGCTACTCCCTCACAGCAATAAGGAAGATTAGCTTCAAATCAAGGGTGGATAAGGTCTAAGAATTGTGCAACTATCACAAGAACTGCGTTCATTCTATCACAGAATAATATAGCACGCAATTACTTTGCATATATTTTCGAATATTTTCGAAAATATCCGATTTCGCCTTCAAATCGCTTGTCGGTGCCGCTTTCTCGATTCCCGTAGAAACCTTCTGTCATCATTTTACCTGTCTCATACTTTTCTTTCACCGGGCAGACCCCTATAATGGAAGAGATTCACATCGTTAAGGCATCTGCTTAATCTGTTAGGAGTAATTTTCCATGCGTACGCTTATTACACAGATCCGATTGATTGATCCGGCTGTCGGTCAGCCAGTTGAAAACGCCTGGCTTTTGATTTCAGATGGTCTCATTGAAGCGACGGGTATTGAATCCCTGCCGCTTCCTGATGCAGATGTTATTCTGGATGGGTCGGGCTGTTCGTTATTGCCGGGCTTGTTCAACCTGCATGTGCATATCCAGCGCAGACATCTCGCGATCAAAGGACAGACCGGGGCTTTCCGGATGGGAGCTCCTGCCATTGAAAATTCGCCAGATACCCGGCGCATGGTCTGGACCTGCAAAAACGCCTGGCGGGAACTACTGTCCGGTGTCACTACTTTACGTAACTGCGGCTCGAAAGGCCGGGTGGATATCGCTTTTAAACAGTTGATCGCTGACAAGATTATCAACGGCCCTTCCATGCTCGCCTGCGGCTACGGAATTGCGACGACCGGCGGTCACGAAACGCATCGTTACCAGGGTGCCGTCGAAGTTGATGGGCCGGATGCGGTTCGCGCTGCTGTGCGGGCCGAAATCAAGGCCGGTGCCGATCTGGTCAAGTTTATGGGCAGCGGCGGAATCGGCGGCATGCCGGAGCACGAAGATCCTGACTGGGTGGAGATGGGTCTCGATGAACTGACGGCCGGTGTCCAGGAAGCACATAACCGGGGGAAAAAGACGACTGTTCACGCCATGGGTTCCGGTGCCATCCTGAACGCACTGCACGCTGGCATTGATTGTATTGAACACGGTGTAAACCTCAATGATGAAGCGATCGATATCATGAAACGCCGCAAGGTTCACTACGTTCCAACACTTTCCGGTATTGCTGAAGTTGCCGAGCGAGAGCGCCGGTCCGGCAGCCGCGAACTGGCTGATCTCATTCAACACCGGGTTGTGGAACCGCTGCAGAACAGCATTCGTCTGGCAGCTGAGCATGGTATCACGATCGGCTGTGGTACGGACACGGTTGGTGATGTGGTGACTGAGTTGATTATGCTTAACCAGTGCGGGTTGTCTGTGATAGACTGTCTTCGCGCTGCAACATCGAACGCAGCGGAAATTTGCGGGCTTTCCGGCCAAAGAGGTACATTGGCCGCCGGTCAGGAAGCAGATATCCTGGTCGTCCGTGGTAATCCGCTGGATCAGTTAGCGGATTTGCGGTCAGTTCAATGGGTTTTTAAAAAAGGCACGCGCGTTGACGCGTCGTGGCTGATCAACCTGTAAAAAATTTGTATACATTTAGTGTGGTCAAAGAATGATAGCATTTTAGATTTCAAGCAAAAAACTGTGTAAAATCAGGATTTGTTGAGTTTCAGGAGGAGAACAATGATAGAGAAAAACAAATGGGATGTCATAGTGGTCGGCGGAGGTACAGCCGGAGTTACGGCAGCGGCTGCCGCAGGCAGACAAGTTGCCAGAACATTACTGGTTGAAAAATATGGTTTTCCGGGCGGAGTTGCCGCACATGGTATCCCGTTTCTCGCTTTCTTTTCCGGTGATGGCCACCAGGTTGTCGCCGGATTAGCGCAGGATCTCGTTGACCGCATCGCTGCGCTCGGCGGTACACCCGGTCACAGCACGGGCGGCGTCTGGCGTTCCGGTCAAGAGCAGCCATACCAGTTCGCCATCACACCATACGATCCGGAGATCTATAAAGTCGCAGCGATGGATTTACTCAGCGAAGCAGGCGTCAAACCGCTCTTTCATACCATTCTGTCCGATGTTCTCGTTCAGGACCAGTCCATTAAGCAGATTGAAGTCGTCAACAAGGATGGTAAACAATGGTTGACTGCCGACTTTTTTATTGATGCGACTGGTGATGGTGACCTGGCAGCCGCTGCCGGATTTCCGTTCAGGCGCGGTAATCAGGACGGACGCATGCAGAATGCCTCCCTGATGTTCACACTCTGCCAGGTTGATCTCGAGGCGATGGTCGCTGCAATGGAGGAACAGCACGGTTTTTCCGGCTGGAATGAATGGCACACGCGTTTGATCCGCGGGGCAAAGCTGGACGCCAGTCAGCCCGGCGTCATCCATGTTGCCGGTCATATGCATCCCTGGCTGGACGACCGCTCTCTGACATTTACAGCTGTTTCAGCCAGAGAAGGCTGTGTTTCTTTTAACATCACACGTGTCACAGGTGTCGATGGATCAGTCAACGATGATCTCGTGCGGGCAGAGTGGCAGGAGCGCCATCACATGGTCGAGCTGGTCGCCGCCATGCGTCAGAATATCCCTGGCTTTCAGCAGGCGATCATCGCTTACGCGGCACCTCAGATCGGGATCCGCGAATCACGAAACATCATCGGCGAAACGATATTGACCCAAGATGATGTCGTCCTGTGCCGTGATTTTGCGGACACCATTGCGCGCGGCTCTTATCCGATCGATATTCACGATCCGCTCGGCGGCAAAACCCAGTTTGTTTTTCTGAAAAACGGTGGCTCCTACGGCATCCCCTATCGGGCGTTGATTCCCAAAGGCGCACAAAATCTCCTGGTTGCCGGCCGTTGTCTTTCCGCCAGCCACGAAGCGCACGGAACCACGCGAATCATGTCGACAGCGATGGCGACCGGTGAAGCCGCCGGTACTGCGGCCGCTTTACTAGCGGACTGCAAGGCTGAAACAGCCCTGTCTATCGACATTCAGTTGTTAAGGCGCACACTTAAAGCGAACGGTGCGATTCTTGACCTCGAAGATATTCGAAGCATGTAATAGTCGCCGATACTGTCAGAAACAATGACGACAGCCCGCCCAGTTAACTGAGCGGGCTGTTTTTCGTTCTGATCCTTTTCGTGGATCGTTTGATGGACGAACGGATTATTCCTGCGGATTATTCCTGAAACAGGTTGTTGATTCGATCCAGTGTTGTGCGAACCAGCAGATCGCCGCCCTGATGACCGATGATGCCGCTGCTGACATAAGCAGAATAATGGCTGCCGGATTCAGCTTTTGCGGTCGGCAGATAACCAATCGATCCGCAAGCCAGTTGAATCAAAAAGGTCTGTTCTGCCAGACTTCTCGCTTTGATCTGGTTCCCGTAATTGAGGAAAAGCTCAAATGGATTCGTCGCAATGGCAAAATTGCCCAGTCGGATTACATGAACTTCAGTTGCATGCAGATGATGGGTCTGTTGAAACTGATAGCGGGCAATGGTTCCGGCATACAGATGCATCTGGGCATTGTCGTTGTAATCAAACGCGCGGTTGGTATCGCGAATGTATTCTTTGAGCAATTTGTCCGCCTCGCGATACTCGGTCATCGTCACCTTACGGACCGGCAGGTCCACCCACTCGATCACATGTTCAAAGACTGGCTCTTCTGCCGGGGGCTCTTTATCCAACGTTTCATAGACATTGACGATTTCATTGTATACTCTGCGTCCCGCTGTCCAGGACCCCTCGATGTCGAACATGGACGGGTCTGCTTTGCGGCGGACGACGTTTGAGCGCTCAATATTCGGATCGTTGACAGGTGATTTCGGTTCAACCCAGCGGATCATGTCAACAGGACACTGATCGCCGGCAGCCCCACAGAGAGCCAGCAGACGAATGTCCGGACCAAAACGCTCCTGGAGGAGCAAACGCGTCTTGCCCCAGTAGTCTGCCGATATAAATTTACGGTGTTGAACCGTCTGAGCCGGGCAGGCAATGTTGGCAACCACACCGGTCAGCTGCTGTTGATCATCAAAGACATACATCAGCTCAACACCGGAATCGTTGCCACCTTCGAGCGCTTCAAAGTTAGCCAGATTCGAGTCGCCCCACATCCTGGCCGTTCCATCGTCGTAACCGACACGCCGGCAATGGCCGACAACCGCGCGGCCAAACGCATTGATCAGATAGCCTGCTTTGCGGTTGTTCCACGCTTCGGTGATGCTTTTCACGATCAGGTCTGCGATGTATTCATAGGCATCGTCCGGACTCATGACATGATCCGTGTTCTTGTCTGACACCTGTGTCACGTATTGTTTTTCGGCCGGCAGATACGTTTTCAGCACTTCGAGTGTCGCCCCGGAAGAAACGCCGCGCCGTGCATACAGCATGGCTGTATGGGTGTGGGTTGCTGAAATGATTACTTTATTTGGATCCAGATCAGCGATTGAGTTTTTAATGCGACCACGGACATCAAGTGTTAACTCCTCACCAATGGCAACAAGATCACAGGCACAGATCACCATTTGCTCAGATCCCGTGTCGACAGCCATGGATGTCGCGAAAATTTTGGTTTCAACAGACTCCGAAATACGCTCGGCAAACTGTCCGGCCAGAAAAACGGGGCAATCCGGGGTTAAATCAATTTCGGACCAGCCGATCATCATTTTACTGTTCATGATTATTGAATCCTTTCTCAGTGTTGATCATCAAATCGATCATTCAACAGAAATCCATTGAATAAAATTCGGGTTTATCAGAAAGCAGATTGAGTGACAAGACCCCCCTTTCCCGGCTCGAATGGCCTTGGGTGAATAGGTGTGTTGACTTGTTGCACAATTGAGTCTGTTTTTCGAAACAGACCTGACAAATAACGAAAATTTGCTGTTGATTTAATTATACGCACCGCTTTTCAAGCTTGTCAATTACTACCACCGACTGTAATTTCAATGATCAGGCAGGTTACACGTCTTGATCAAAGTTATTCTTAAAGCCTCTGCCGATTGACCAGTCAACGCCGGTTTTCCAGTGGATCGAGCGGATAAATCGGCCTCCGGCATTTTGTGTACGATAGGTGCTTCGGGTTCTGGGGCATCAGGCCGGATACCTCGACAGACAGCATCTGGCGGGCGATCGGACCGTAGGCGGCTTTGTAGTGGTGTGTTGATTTCAGCAGAAGAATTTTTCGCCGGGTTGGATCAATACCGTGCGCATAAAAGATCTCGAGATCATAGGGCTGCGTCCGGTTTGCCGCAATAATAACCGAAATGCCACCTATCTCAACGACGGCACTTTTTTTCAGATTGACTGTCATACCTCGTTCCATCGGCCCTCTGTTCTGATAGCGGCCGTCTCGGATCAGTCGGACGTACGCACGACAGTTAATCGGCACTCCCATGATGTCTGACTGGGTATGACCACCCAGATTCAAATCAACCATTTGGCCGACACCTGCTTTGACAGCTGCCTCGACCGCATCCGGATCATAAATCAGGGCAACAGCAGCATCTGACACATTCTGCTCAATCATCAACCGCAGAATATGGGTGCCGTCACACGAAGAACCGCCACCGGGATTATCGGCTACATCCGCAAAAACGATCGGTCCCTTGTCTGTCAGCTGCGCACGTTCAATCGCTTGCTGCGCTGAAATGGTCTCATGGACCAGCTTCTCTTTTGCCTGCCAGATGAGATCAGCCAGTTTTTCGGCAACTGTTTCAGCCAGATCTTCATCACCGTCGGCAACGACGCCCACTGTCGCACCAAGAACGTCTGTGTCTGCACACAGGAAGCCATGCCCGAAAGATACAGACAGGATATGATCCATCTGCTTGTACTGGTAAATCTGGTCAACCAGCTTTTTCATATTCGCGTCCAAAGTGGTCATTGCCGGTAGAATCAGCGGCAGATGTACACACCGCATCACCGGATGGATTTCGCCGCGTAGTGTCCGCAGGACGATCCGTGCCGCTTCAAGTCCCCGATCGTACATATCAACATGCGGATAGGCCTCATATGTGATCAGAGCATTGGCATTCGCAGCCATTGCGGGTGAGATGTTGGCGTGCAGATCCAGTGTCGAAACAACGAGAACGTGTTCGCCGGCTGCCTGGCGGATGGCGGTAAGCAGATCGCCTTCACCATCCCCGCTTGACTCCGTTACCATCGCGCCGTGCAGACTTAGCAGAACGCAGTCTATCGGGCCTGATTGACGAACGGCCGCCACGATCTGTCCGCAGACCAGGTCAAAAACATCCTGAGTTACCGGGCCTGCCGGCATGGCATTGGATGCAACGACCGGAATCAGCGAGACATCCGGCTGATCCAGCAGAATATCCAGAAACGCGCCCATTTCGGTGCCAGTGTGCAAACGATTGTCGATGATCGCCTGTCCGGTTAAATAGCCCCGGTTTCTGAAACTCTCAAAATCCGTTTTTTGTTGTGATAGCGTGTTGGTCTCATGTTTAAACTCTGCCAGCAGGATACGAAACATAAAAAACCTCCAGAATTTTCGAAATTTTTCCCCAACATTTGAAAAATGCTTTATAATGATCATAACCTATACCTGTCCAGATACAAGTGATCATTAAAAAACCAACAGTTATGTTTCTTCGAAAAACAGCTGTCATGTTTGTCAAACAGATAAGGCAGCCGGTGGATAGACAACAACGGTTAGTTGTGCGTTCGCACGAATGGCAAAGGAGATCAGTATGGTTATCTATAAACAGGGCGGCCATCGCCTGTTTGAAGAAGATCCGGAGACAGCTTCAACCGTTTCTGCTATGTTGCTGGATCTGGAGAAAAACGGTATGGATGCTGTCCGACGTTACAGCAGCCAGTTTGATCAGTGGAATCCCGACCAGTTCGAACTGAATGATCAGCAGATCGAAACAGCCATTCGGCAGGTCGACGACCAGGTGATCCGCGATACGGATTTCTGTCAGCAAAATGTGCGGTCGTTTGCCGAAGCGCAGCTAAGCACCTTGCAGCCACTGGAAATTGAAACGAGTCCGGGCATCTGGCTGGGACAAAAACATATCCCGGTACGAAGCGTTGGATCCTATATTCCAGGCGGCCGGTATCCGATGTTCGGATCCGCGCAGATGAGTATTATACCGGCAAAAGTCGCAGGCGTGTCATCAGTTTATGCCTTCACACCGCCGGTAAAAGGAGAAGGTTATTACCCGGCAACGGTTAACGCCATGAAAAAAGCAGGCGCAGACCGGATCTTCATACTGGGCGGTGTACCGGCCTTTGCCATGATGGCTTTCGGCATGGGTGTTGTTGAGCCTGCTGACATGGTCTGCGGGGCCGGGAATAAATATGTCGCTGAGGCAAAACGCCAGCTGTTTGGCCGCTGCGGAATCGATCTGCTGGCCGGACCCACCGAAATCCTGATTATCGCGGACGATTCAGCAGACATCAAGCTGGTTGCGGCAGACCTTCTGGGACAGGCTGAACATGACGTTAATAGCGGAATCGCGCTGATCTGTAGGAGTGAAGCGTTCGCAAAAGACTGTATCGCCGAAGTTGAGCGTCAGCTCAGTATACTTCCAACCCGTTCTGTCGCCGCTGTATCCTGGGCGAACAACGGTATTGTGCTTATCGCTGACTCAAATGAAGAAGCCGTCCGGCTCAGCGACGATTATGCACCGGAACATCTGGAATTGCATGTCGACGATGAAGACTACTACATCGATCACCTGACCTGTTACGGGTCGCTGTTTGTCGGCGAGGAAACAACAGTCGCCTACGGCGATAAGTGCATCGGAACCAATCACATTCTGCCGACCAGCCGCGCAGCGCGATACACCGGAGGCTTGTGGGTCGGAAAATTTATGAAGACAGTCACCTATCAGCGGATGACACCCGAAGCAAGTGTGCTGATCGGTGAAGTGACACAGCGTCAGTGTCTGATCGAACGAATGGAAGCACATGCCATTACAGCCCGGATGCGCGTCGAAAAATACCGCGCTCGCTAATTGACCGCAACACCACAGGAGGATTCTATGACGAAGCTTAAAGACATCGCGGTAGTAGCCGGCGTCAGTATTTCAACCGTGTCGAAAGCGCTGAATAACAGTCATGAAATTAAAGACGAAACGCGGATGAAAATCGTGCGAATCGCCCGTGAACTGAATTACCACCTGCCACCGCCCCAGAAAGACTGGCCGGGGAAAAACAAACAGTCCATCGGTGTGATCTGCCCGGAAGTTTACAGCAATTACTATACGCAGCTGATCAGCTCAATCGGTGCCCAGATCACCAAACGCGGCTACAGTTACACCTTCGCTGTTTCAGATTTTAAAACCGAGAAGGAAATGGATTATCTGAGAATTTTCGGAGGACAGCAAATTGACGGTATTATCCTGATTTCGGAAAACAGTCAGATTCAGGATACATTGGAAGGCATTCAGGAAATATGGAACATCCCGCTGGTTCTGATCACGATCGAAAACCAGATCAACCATTTTGATTGTATTTGGATCGATGATTATTATGGTGCCTCAACCGGTGTGGAATATCTGGTCAAGCTTGGCCATCGGCGAATCGGCTATATCGGTGACCATCTGACGGAAAACCGCTTTCGCGCGTTCCGCGATGTGATGCAGAAGAATCAACTGCCGCTGATAGATTCGATCATCAAGATTTCAGATTATCGCTTTGAAGATTGCGGTTATCGAAGCATGAAAACAATCCTCGACGCACCCGTTCGGCCAACCGCAATATTTGCCGCCTACGACGACATCGCGATTGGCGCCTTGCGGGCGGTCACCGAACGTAACCTGTCTGTTCCGGATGATATCTCGATCATGGGCATGGATAATGTAGCTGTCTGCCCCTATCTCTCCAAGGCTTTGACGACGGTCTCTAACCCGATCAAGGAAATGGCTGTCGTCACCGTCAGTATTCTTTTCCGGAAAATCAAAGACAAGCATTTCACCGTGATCCAGAACGTCGCCCTCAAACCCTCACTCATCAAACGGGAAACAACTGCAAAAATAAAGGCAGACAGCTGAATCTGCTGTCTGCCTGTTCTGATTCACATTCTCGTCAAACTCAGATCATTCTGATTTTCAGGATCTTGCACAGCTGTGTCATTTCTTCTGTCACATCACCATACGCAATAATGGTATGCTGCGAGGCTATTTTATCAACAAACGAGTTGACCGGCTCTTCCAGTTTAACTTCGAGACTCGGCAGCTGAGGAGCCGGACGATCCCAGCCGTATTCTTCCCACGGGCGTGGCTGCATCGCCTCGCCGCGAGCCATGTGCAGTGTGTAACGTCCATGATCTTCAATTAGACGCATCAGCGTGACAGGTCCGTCTTTAACCTTCGACGTATTTAGCAGACTGGCTGACAGCAGACCGAATTTCGCTGGCAGCAGCCTGATATCTCCTTCAACCACGGCTCCTGGGACAAAATCAGGTACACCGATCAGAACGGTCTCGTCAAAATATTCGTAAAATTCCATATAGTGGGCAATTTGACCGGTCAGCGTTTTCACCATCAGCTGAGTCGCGTTGCCGATGATATCGTTCTCGGGGATGGTGCAGATTTTAAGCAGATCGGCAATCAGCATAAAGACCATAGCGGGTGGAAAGCTCTCCAGTTTTTTCATGCCGTCAACATCGAGCAGCGTGATGGCGTCGAAGCCTCTTTCTTGGATCTTTTTCTTCAGAGACAGATAGTATCGAGCGCCCTGAGCCAGAATCTCATGGTCGAATTCCTTTTCAAATGTCCAGTTCTTCAGACAGTAGTCGACAATCTCATCGACATCTTTTTTATCAATCGGTGTTCGAACCATTTCCAGCATTTCAAAACACTCTACTTCGATACCAATTTCCCGGCGCAGAGCGAGGATATCCGCTGGTGTACCGTATAAAAGCATGTCACGATAACCCATCGAACCGATCCGCATATCCCGCAACTCAACAGCCGTGCGTGCAGCCTGACCAAATGCGTTAATCGCCTTGGCAGGTACCGGTTCGTCAACTTTGCTGAAAACATAGCGAAAACAGTATCCGAGCCCCTGCATCACCTGACGCAATGCGCTGGTACCGGCTTGTGGTGCTGTTGTGACCAGTCGTCCTTCTTCCATCCAGCCGGTGAGACCCCAGAGGAGCATCGGTATGTGTCTGAATTTATCGGTCACCCGGATGACGGCATGTGTGGGAATCCAACCGGTTACACAGACAACAAGCAGATCAAAATCCTTATTCTTCAGATCCTTGATTGCTCGATCAGCTTCAGAATAGGTTGCCTCGTCACTGACGGTTTCGGTCGCATAGACCTCCCATCCCAACTTTTCCAGTTCGCTGACGGCATTGGCGCTTAACTGATCAACAACATCTCTAGGGGTATTGATTTCGCCAAATCCGACAAACCCTGCCTTGACTGCTCGCATATCTGAACCTTCCTTTCACGTCATTTTTTGAAACTTTTTCGTTAATGAAAACCCTGCGAATCATTTGAATGATTCGTTTTCAGTATAGAGGACGCCTTATTTTCTGTCAATAAAGGCGTCCCCGTCGGGTTATTTCGAAAACTCACACGATTGTAGGGTTGAATATTTTCGGTTACTGGTTGGTTTTTTCGAAAATACGATCACCAGCAGATCGATTGTTTCAGTCGTCCGCCAGGCTGAAGGCTGCATCCTGTTCAAAAACCGGAAGCATTTGTTGGTAGAGTTGATCATATCGGCGGTTCTGACGGGCAAAAGCCGTTCTTTCTTCAGGCTGGTACACTTTTTTCATCGCGACGCATTGCTCGATAGCTTTTTCATAGCTGGCTGCCACACCGCAGGCAACAGCACCAATCAAGGCACAACCCAAAGAGGCTGCCTCTGTTTGAACAGGAACAGAAAAAGGAATTCCGGTCAGATTGGCTTTTGTCTGGCACCAGAACGATGATTTTGATCCGCCGCCGGTCGTAATCACCCGTTCCGGGTGAATCCCCAGCCGATCCAGTGCTGCCAGATTCCTGTTGAGCAGATAGGCGACGCCTTCCATGACGGCTGATGCGAAATCACCGCGATCATGCTTGAGGCGAATTCCGTAAAAGACACCCTTGGCATCTGTATTATACTCCGGTGAATTGGTTCCGGTCAGATAAGGCAGGAAGAGCAGGTCAGCCGGTGTATTGCGCCTGACGGCCAGTTGATCAATATCCTTGTAAGACAGGTCAGACGCAAATGTGTCTCTGAACCATTCGAGACAGACACCGCCGCTCTCACAAACCGGCAGCAGAACATAACTGTTGAGAAAGGGACCATAGTGACAGGGAATACGTTCTTTAGTCAACACCGGCTTATCGACCAACGTCGCCAGCGCGACCACTGTTCCGGTCGATTCACTGATTATCCCCTGGCGAATGTTACCGGTTCCAATCATGCCTGCAAAATGGTCAAGCGTACCGATATTGACCGAAACAGACGGATCCAGACCTGTTTTTTCAGCAACCTGGGGCATGATCAGTCCGGTCGTCGTGCACGGCTCGACGAGCTCCGGAAGCTGCTCTCTGCGCACGCCGCACCAGTTCAGCAGATCCATCCAGTAATCCTTTTGATGAATGTCAAAATAATAGGAAAAATTGTAAATCGAGTATTCACCCGTCATTTTCCCGGTCAGTCGATAATGAATATAATCCTTGACCAAAACATACCAGCCAGCCTGTTTAAAGATATCCGGCTCATTTTCTTTGAGCCACAGTATTTTTGTAATCGGCCAGGTGGGCGTGTTTGCCGGCTGTCCGGTTATGGCGTAGGCCTGATCCTCTGGGAAAGCCTCTTTAATGCGCTCCGATTCACGGGTCGAACGCATATCCAGCCAGGATATGGCCTGCCGCAGTGGTTTTCCATCTGAATCGAGAACAACCAGCGATTCCGCCTGGCCGGTTAAAATGATCTGATGAACAGGCTCAAAAACCTGTGGCCTCAGGCGCGCAATTGCATCCTGCAGATGGTCAAAATAGGCTTCTGCATCAAATTCGACCCAGTGGTCCTGTTCCTGTTGATAAATGACTTTTGAGGATTCCGACCCGATTTCAGAAAATTGATCTGTAAATGCGGTTACTTTAATATTTGTGGTTCCAAGATCGATCGTAATAAACGCCAAGAGATCACCCCGATTAAAATAATGTGTCTGATCCGATACCGTTTAGCTTATATCACCTGTCATGTCGTTGATCGGGTCACATCCAGATTGATTCTGCCATCTTTGATCTCAACAATACGGTCTGTCATCTCAGCGATCTTCCGATCATGTGTGATGATAATAAACGTGGTCCGGTACAAATCATTGATTTGTCTCATCATACCATAGACCGTCTGGGTTGTGTCGGAATCGAGATTGCCGGTTGGTTCATCCGCGAGGATAATCTGCGGGTTCATGATCAAGGCACGGGCAATCGCTGTCCTCTGCTGTTGTCCGCCGGACATCTTGCTTGAGAGATTGTTCTTGACCTTTTCCAGACCAACCAGTTCCATCAGTTCATGCGCCCTGCGAACCGTTTCAGCAGATGGCTTGTTGTATTTGATGACGGCCGGCATCAGGACATTTTCCAGGGCGGTGAACTCAGGCAGCAAGTAGTGAAACTGGAAAATGAATCCGATGGTCTGATTGCGCAGAGCTGCCAGTTCATTGGTCTTCATGCCATCCGTACGCGTTCCATTGATGGTCACATCGCCGGAGGTCGGTCTGTCAAGCGTCCCCATGATGTTCATCAAGGTTGACTTGCCGCTGCCGGACTGGCCGATGATGGCATTAAAGGATTGTGCGTCAAATGACAGGTCGATATCGAAAAGAACCTGTGTTTTAACGCTGGTACCATAAATTTTGCTGACTTTATCAAGCTGAATGATTTTATCCATTTCTGATTACCTCTATCGGATCGAGACGGGATGAACGTCTGGCCGGGATTAGTGACGCCAGGGAGGAAGCGACAACTGCTATCAAGAATGACAAGGCGAAGAAACCCGGTTCGATCAGCAACGCGACGACGGGCGTTCCGTCGGGATTTCGCGCAAACACCGTGAACGCATACGCCAGCCCGAGTCCCAGCGCAACCCCGAGAAAACCGCCGAGAATACCGAGAATCAGACCTTGAAACAGAAAAATCAGGCTTGCCTGACGATTGCGGATACCCATCGCCTTGAGAATACCGATTTGTTTTGATTTCTGCAGCACAGAAATCGCCAGAATGCTGGCGATAGCTAAAACAACAGAAACGATGACAAAAACCTGGATCATCAGGCTGGATATGCTTTGGCCATTCAGACCTGATAACAGCTGTTCGTTCTGTTCCTTCCATTGAATCAGTTTTTTCTCTGAAAAATCAGGCAGTTCAGCCAGCTGCACCGCAAGTTCATCAACCTGGAAAACAGAGTCGTCATCAACCTGCATTTCAATCGTCGATATCAATCCGCTTTTATCCAGTTGATCCTGCGCAGACTCTAATGTTGTTAAAAACCAGCTTTTATTCAAGGACTGCACCTTCAGGTCAAAAACACCCGATACAGTGTAGGTCAGCTTGGTTCCGCCTGTAATCGTGATGTCAACAGGGTCGCCTACTGAAAGCGATAACTCTGCCTGAAGTTCCTTACCGATCGCAGCTTCATTTGCACCAGCAGGCAGACGTCCCTCAACAAAGCGCGAGTCAAAGGCGTAAATCGGATTGGCGCGTTTATAATCAAACCCGCGTATCAGGATGGATTCAGTCTGATCGCCGTCGATAATCAGTGCCGCCTGCTGAAGCACGGGCGAAATATATGTGATCCGTTCATCGGCTGCCCGAACAGCGTCAATCACAGATTCGTAATCGGCCATCAACTGATCGTTATCTTCCTGCTGGATTGTTATGTGGGCGGCATTGCCGATGGTTGAGTCAATCAGGCTCTTCTGCAGACCCTGAATCAGCGATCCGATAAAAATTTGAACCGCTATTCCGATGGCGATCCCGATGGCGATCATCACCGTCTGCCCGCGGCTGGATTTCAGAAACCGGACGGCAATTTTAAATGACGCAATCATATGATGCCCCCTTCCAGATTCCTGATATCATCAATCGTCTCAATCAAAGCCAGCGCGCCAATCTGTTCCTGCAGAGTCGGATCATGCCGAAAGGCCTGGCCGCTGCACAGCACCTTGACATCCGGTACAGCGTCCTTAATGAAGGCGACCAGTTTTTTAACCTTGAACACATTATAAAAATTGACGGCATTGATGACCACATAGTCGGGGTTGTCCCGCTTCAAACCATCGATCAGTTCATTCTGGGGTGTATCACTGCCGACATAGAGTGCCTGGTAGCCGCAAAGGGTGAAGAAATCAGCGCCCATGCGCAGGCCAAGCTCATGATATTCATCGGCAGGTGATACAAGAACCACCTTCCCTTTATTCAGTTGAATTCCCTGTTTCTCGATGGTTTCGATCACGCGTGGGTAGCAGCATTCGATGATGGTCCGGATGATCGAGCTGCGAATGTGTTCCCGCCAGATCGCAGTCGCCTCGTTCTCTTCATCCCGTGTGATTTGATTCAGAGCCGGTGCCAGAACCTCTGCGTATAACTCGACGAGATCCATGACACCCGAATCGATCAGCTGCAGCGCCAGGCGGACGCATGATGGTTTGTCCATCTGCCGCAGCGCCTCGTTGAACGCATTACCATGAGTTTGATCGTACATTCATTTGCCCTCCTGACAGGCTTTTTTCTGCGCATGATGCTCATAAACAATCTCAAAACATATTTTATCAGTTATTTCAAACAAAAAGCCGCCAATATTCTTTTACTTAAGACACTGTGTTGAGTCACCTGTCTGATTCCTTGGAAGGAAGCGGTGTCACAACCAGGCTCTCTGATGGACCCTCGGGGAAGTTCAACTTGGTGCCACGCCAAACGGCAACAGCAGCAGCCAGGGTGCTGATTATGAAAATTGGCAGATATCCCAGCGATTCAACCATAATTCCGGCGATGAAAGTCAGGAAGGTGAACGGAAAAATAACCAGATTGCTGATCATCAAATAAATCGTTCGCTCTTCGCTCGAAGCGATATCAATGGTGTGGTTGATGAACCCTGACCAGTTATTGAGATTCATTCCGTTTATCACAACCAGCGGCCAGAGAATACCGGCAGGCAGTCGGACCGGACCGGCGATCATCAGCAGGATGATGGTCAGGGACAAAATGAATCCGGTCAGCATCGACACCTGAATGACACGATGATGTCCAAATTGCTTGCTAATCCTGCCCCAGACAAACCCGCCCAGCAATCCGCCGGTAATTTGCAGATAGACGAGCGTCGATACCTCCTGTGACGATAACTGGAAAAACTGCTGCCCGAAAATAATGATGAAAGGCGCAACCATATGCGTTGTCGTAGACAAAACGCGAATCAGAACAACATTAGCGAAAATCGGATTTTTCTTGAGATGACCCGGGAACTCGCGGTAATACTGCCAATGGTTGGGTTTTGTCGTGTCAATCGAATGAGGCAGGTCTCGTGTAAAGAACAAAGCCAGAGCTGATATAATCAGAACAACGGCCGAACCGCTGAAGATGATTGCGTAACGCTGATCATCAATAAGGGCTGGATGATCAAGTACGGTCTTGACCACCATCCCGGCCAGAAGAGAGGCAATTCCGCCCAGAAGCTGCTGATAGCCCATGAGCAGACCCCTTTTTTCGGACGGGATCGTGCGTCCGAACAGATCACCCCACGAAATGTAGATCAGGCCATCGCCGCCACGCAGCAGTGCGTACATCACAAGAAATGATCCCACTTTGATCAGGGGACTGATATTCATAAATAATATGGGTACCATCAGCAGCGGAAGTGGCCGGAACAGGAGCGCCAGCCATGATACGTATCGCGGTACATTGCGGATGCGCTTGACATACGGACCAATGAGGATCTCCATGACAAAGGACGACGCATGGTAAAGCGTTGATGCCAGCCCGGCCAGAAAAACGCTGTTGGTGTAAGAATGGATAAAAACAGGAATGACGGCATTGATATCAATGAACGCAAACCCCATAAGAAAGAAGATGCCTTCAGTAAGCATCGCGGGATAGTTCCGCTTGCAGACACTTTCCGGCGTCTGTTCGATCTGATGACGCACCGCGTTACGTCTGAACGGCATATAATCGCACCAGTTCGATGATCATTTGGGTACATCGATCCATGTCTTCTACCGAGATATGCTCAAACGGACTATGAAAAGCAAACCCGCCGACACCCAGGTTCGGACAAGGAAGCCCTTTGTAACTCAGCGTCGCACCGTCTGTTCCGCCACGCATCGGCTGAACAATCGGCGTGATACCGGATCGCTCCATCGCCGTTTTCGCGTTTTGCAGCAAATGGTCATGTTCACAAATAATTTCGCTCATATTCCGGTACTGGTCTTTGATTTCGACGGTCACCGTGTCGGCCGCGACCTGCTCATTGATTGTTTTGGCGATATGCAGCAGCGTTTCTTTTCGAAGCTGCAGACGGCCGGCATCATGGTCGCGCAGCGCGTATATCATCGAAACCGATTCAGGTGTGCCCTCGAGCTTGCGTAAATAATAATAGCCCTCATAATTTTCTGTATGTTCCGGTGTTTCCGCCAGGGGTGTCATCTGATTAAATGAAAAGGCCAGAAGCAGGGCGTTGACCATCACATTCTTAGCCGTGCCCGGATGAACCGCAACGCCCTTAATGTGAATCTTTGCTTCTGCTGCATTGAAATTTTCAAACTCAAGCTCGCCAGCTACGCCGCCGTCCAGAGTATAGGCAAAATCCGCACCAAATCCATCGATATCAAAATTGTCAGCACCCTGCCCGATCTCTTCATCAGGTGTGAAGGCGACGAGAATTTTCCCGTGAGGTATCTGTTTTCGCACAATCTGTTCGATCGCTGTCAGTATTTCAGCGATGCCTGCTTTATCGTCAGCACCCAGCAGGGTTCTACCGTCCGTTGTGATCAGCGTCTTCCCTTTCATGTCAAGCAAATGGGGAAACTGGTCGGGACTCAGGATCTGCCCGGTTCCCTGAAGAACAACGGGTTGTCCATCATAGTCGTTGATCAGTTGAGGTTTGACTGATGCACCGCAAACATCAGGACTTGTGTCCATATGCGCGACGAAACCAATCCGGGGACTGCTTTCATAGCCGGGCGTTGCCGGCAGACATCCGTAGACATAGCCATAGGTACTGATGCGTACCTCACGCATGCCGATTTCACGCATCTCTTCCACCAGTTGCTTTGCCAAATCCAGCTGTCTCATCGTGCTGGGGTGTGTTCCGGTTGTGTCATCTGATGTCGTATGAATCGTCGCGTATTTTAGC
>Ga0123335_1002038_pt1 | contig 31277 bp, 26 predicted proteins | sample BiotimSIPDNA_2_FD_89707 | JGI IMG/M metagenome (GOLD analysis project Ga0123335, IMG submission 89707) | Anaerobic biogas reactor microbial communites from Washington, USA - Biogas_R2 time_0 SIP DNA | ecosystem: Engineered > Bioreactor > Anaerobic > Unclassified | place: Washington, USA... | reverse complement strand
CCCGCATGACTTCCAAAACAGCGCGATCATGCACAATAGTCATATATGGCACTATAGGTTTTTCCGGATAGTAAGCTTCATCCAGACTCTTCACCACCCGTTTGCGCACTCGGGCAGGAATCCCTTCTCCCCGGGGCTTGATTTCCTGGATGGTCCCGTCGGAGCTATATGATGGTTCATAAAGCATCGGAACATATACTCCTGCGATGCCTGACAGTGCTAAGAGCAAGGTAGCGCGGCTTGCTCCACGGTTGCGGCTTATTACATCCAAAAGCTCCGGCAGCAGGTCTTCTCCGTCTCCTATCTGAAAAGCATCAAAATAATCTGCGAACGGCTCAGGATTGAATGCCACTGGGCCTCCGGCTACAATCAACGGATGCTCTGCGTTCCTTTCCCGGGATGTGAGGGGTATCCCCGCCAAGTCCAACATGTTTAAAACATTGGTTATCGACAGCTCATATTGCATGGAAAAACCCACCACGTCAAAGTCAGTAAGCGGGCGAAAGGACTCCAGGGAATAAAGCGGAACCGCCTGTTCTCGCATCACTGCTTCCATATCCGGCCAGGGCGCGAAACAGCGTTCCATTAGATGCGGGGTGCGTTCATTAACTAAACCGTACAGTATCTTGCCACCTATGTGAGACATACCGATTTCATAAACATCAGGAAAGGCAAAAACCATCTTCACGTCCGCCTTATCCCAATCCTTTATTATCATGTTGACCTCACCGCCCGTATAACGCGCAGGCTTGGAAACCCGGGGCAAAACCTCCCGGAACAACCTGTCCTTCATAGTAATACCTCCAAGGATACAAATTCAACGCAGATTTACGCAGATTTCAAATTGATGAACGCAGATATAATTATTGAAAATGATAGTACCCTAATACGTTATTCTAACAGACTAGATGTTTAATGACACCATAATTACTTTGTTCATATCCTACCATAATAAATTGTTCTTTAATCCTGCCAGTCATTTTACCTTGAGGCTAGTCGAAGAAATCTGCGTAAATCATATTAAATCTGCGTTGTCTGCGTCCATTAATCAGCAGTCCTGGAGTGTTGCGCGGGGGCCGGTTTCGAGGAGGGTTTCGATGAGATGGGCTTCACCCAGCATCCCGACTACACTATCTCTTTCATCCATTACGACTACGATCAGATAATGGGTCGGCTGTGCGTTATCCAGGATCCTGGTAATAAGGGTTGAAGGGCGGGCTACTACCTGGCGCGATTCCAGCAAACCGGTCCGGGCCAGTTCTGCTTTTTTATTTATCAAAAAACGCATAAATGCATAAGCCAGATATAATTTCTCACGGTGGGCTGCCCACAAGAGCAAGATACCTAATATGATCAAATTGATTGCACTGATATCCCGAAGACTAAGCCAAGTTCCAGTGCCGACCATACCAACTCCGATGATCTGCCCCAGTAATGCTGCGTAACTGGTGGCTCGTTTAAAGCCCAGATGCCCTGAAAATGCCGCCCTAATGATTCTGCCTCCGTCGAGCGGCAGGGCTGGCAGCAGATTGAATAACCCCAGACCGAGATTCAAACGTATCAGGAATATACCCGCCGGGGTCGGCCAAATATGCAGAAAATAGCACATGCCCGCCAGCGAGAGACTCACCAACGGTCCAGCCAGGGCTATATATATCTCGATTTCCGGTTCTAAACCATTAATATCCTCCATACGAGCTTGACCACCAAAAGGCAGTATCTCTATATCGCTGACTTTGACCCCCAGCAGCCTGGCCACTAATGCATGGGCCATCTCATGGATAACCAGGGATGTCACGATAATGAGGACCTCCAGACCCATCCCTAAAACCACATACAGAGCAGCCAGCAAGAGGAAAACCAGGTTCACCCGGATACATACCCCGGCTACTCTTCCCACTATCATGCACTATTCCCCCTGGTGCAAACCAGTCAGAATTCATCCGGTATCTTAAGGACCAGCAAACAAGCTTTTCGGATTCAACGGTCCCTCAGCGTTTTGCAGTTCAAAATAGAGTTTTTCGCCGGTTTTACCCAACACGTCCTCGGTCCTGACCTCTTCCCCTTGACCCACCAGAACCTCTTGCAGTCCGCCATAGATAGATGTCAGCCCGTCATTGTGAACTATTGTCACTTGTCTACCATCACCTTTTTTGCTGATACCATCTACCTTTCCGCTCATGACCGGTTGGACCAGAGTACCTTTACGTACTTTCAGGACCATTCCAGGATTGAACTCCTGCTTTGACCGACTTTCGTTCCAAAACCACCCATAATTCTCGGCTATCCCATTAACAGTACAGGGTTTTTGCAGGATGATATCTCCTGAAGCCGGCACTTCTTCTCCTTGACCCTTGCCTGCACCGCTCATGTTTTCCCAATAAAAAGCCAGTTTTTCCTGAACGTTATAGTCCTGCATTACATACCGCAGAACAGGAGCAACTAGATTATGACTACGGTTGTCCGATTGCATAGCAAGTCCACTCAGGGCAGCAATCACGATAACGGCCAGCATGCGCAGTTTAAAACTCCCCAGCAATATTTATCACCTCTTTTTGAGATTGACATAATGATACTGGTAAAATATATCAATCATCAGCTGTTTTTATGCCTCTTTTGCCCACAAGAAAATATTAATTGGCTAGAATAAATTTATTGATATCGATATTACTTGTATGTAATAATGTAGACAAGGCCGTTAATTACCCGAGATCATAACTAAGGCCTGATAAAACACGAAGCGGAGGTTTTGGTATGAAGACCAGGATCACAGAATTATTTGGCATTGAATATCCGATAATCTGCGGAGGTATGCTATGGCTGGCCACTCCTGAATTATGCGCTGCCATATCCAATGCTGGAGCACTGGGAAACATTACAGCCTGCAATTATGACACTGGCGAAGACTTGCGCGAGGCTATACAAAAGGCCAAACAGCTGACTAACAAACCGATTGGCATCAATATCACTCTGCTTCCCTCCATGCGTTTTACTGAAGCTATTTACGATGATTTCTTCCGGGTATGCGCCGAAGAAAAGGTGGCGGCGATAGAAGTATCCGGCAAACCCGCCGTCAAATACCTCGACATGCTCCATAAAGCTGGGGTCAAAGTAATGCACAAGGTTGGCGCGGTTCGCCATGCCAAGAATATTGAACGCTATGGCTACGATGCCGTTATCGCAGCCGGTATAGAAGAAGGCGGTCATCCCTTGAATGATGACGTTACACTAATGGTACTGCTTCCGCGCATAGCGGAGACAGTCAATATCCCGGTTATCGCCACCGGAGGAATAGCCGACGGTCGGGGACTGGCAGCAGCCATGTCGCTGGGAGCTGAGGGAGTATTAATGGCGACGAGATTCATTGCCACGCGGGAATGTGATGTTCACCCCAAGATCTATGACGAATTGATCCAGCGGCAGGAGAATGAAACGACCCTGATCTGCAAGTCGCTAGGACTGCAGGGACGGGCCCTGAAGAATAAATTAGCGGAACATGTATTGGAACTGGAAGCCCAGGGCTCCGGACTGGCCGAACTGATTCCGCTGCTTTCCGGCCAAAAGGCAAAAGAAGCCTGGAAAACAGGCGAAACCGATACCGCCGCCTTCATGGTAGGTCAATCGGTTGGTTTGGTAAAAGAAGTAACCACCTGTGAAGAGTTGATCCAGTCTATGGTCCGTGAAGCTAAAGAAACCCTGCAGAAGAACCTGGCCAGATTCTAATTCGAGAAATATCTGTAATAAAAAAAGCAGTGACGCAAATCACTGCTTTTTTATGCTCAACTATTTTTCGTTGACACTAAATTGGACGTCAGTATAATCCTTTTCGGATTTCTTAACCAGTTTGTCGTAGATACCCTGCGGCACTAGTAGCATGGAGAAGTTCACAATCTTTTCAACCAGTATGAGGAGATCATCACTGCCATCCCAGTATTGCAGCATGAGATCGCGTCCCGCACTGTCCATAAGCCGTTTCAGGACCAGAGCAATCAGCAAAATATCGTCGACCTTGCCTAAGAAGGGTATGAAATCAGGCAGAAAGTCGAGCGGAGAAGCTACGTATACGATGGTAGCCAAGAGCAACGCCTTGTCTGTCTTGGATACCGTATCATCCTGAACCAGACGATACATGAGTTTGATGAAATTAGGTATAAGCATCAAGGCTTCCTTGGCCATATTGGATGCCTGCATCTTTTCTGTGGCACTCATTTGATCGACCTCCTCACCATTATTATTGCCCGTGAACTAGAATACTATTTTCTTGCCCCGCAAGTTTACACATAGTATCAGCCCAACAGCTATGAGATTGGTCAGCATTGAGCTTCCGCCATAGCTAAGGAAGGGCAAAGGTATGCCGGTGATCGGCATCATCCCAATGGACATACCTATACTCTCGAAGATGTGAAACAGCCACATAGCGGTGATTCCTAGCACCATCAATGTACCATAGAATTCCTTACACTGGTAACTGATTCTAATAGCGCGGACAATAAGAATGCCATACAGCATAATAACAAAAGCGGCTCCCAGGAAACCTAATTCTTCACCTATTACAGCATAAATGAAATCGGTATGGTGTTCAGGAAGGAAATTCAACTGGACCTGAGTACCCTGGAAAAGCCCCTTGCCAAAGATTCCCCCGGACCCAATAGCTACCAGGGACTGTATGATGTTCCATCCTGCCCCTCGCCCGCCCTGTCCGTCATTATACGGATCAAGAAACACGACCAAACGGTTCAGCTGGTAGTCCTTCATGGGCAGAGGCAAACCCATTTGAAAATGCAATACCAATACCAGAGCCACCAACAGGAGTCCGCCTCCGAATAACAATCCCAATATTTTCGGATTAGCCCCGGCGACAAACATCATGACGGCAGTAACAGCGATGTATACCAGAGCGGTACCCAAATCCGGCTGCGCCATTATCAGCGCCAACGGAACACCCATATACAGAAAACAGGGCATCATCTTGCTCCAGGTATCCAGGTCCCCTTTGCGTTCGTTAAGAAAATGGGCAAAAGACATAATCAGCAGGATCTTAGTAAACTCCGCCGGCTGTACGGCAGGAAGCGGACCCAGGTTAATCCAGCCTGTAGTGCCCCGGATCTCTTCGCCGGCAATCAATACCAGTAGCAGCATGAATATGGAAAGACCATACAGCCACCAACTGTAGCGTCGCAGATTATTATAGTCATACTGCAGAATAAAAACTATTGCCACTAGCCCAATAAATATCGTGAATATCTGTTTCTTTACATAAAAATAGCGATCTGCAGAAATACCATAACTGGCACTGGCTAGGACAACCAGCCCAAAAACCAGCATTATCAGCAAAGTTCCCACAAAACTCTTATCAATAAACTTCAGGCGCTTTATTTCCAATTCCCCTACCCTCCCCGCTTATTATAAAGCCAGGTTAAAGACTGTGTCCAGTTTGCAAAAACAGGGAACCAGAAGAACCAATAGACGCAGATAACGCTGATTAATATGATTTTGCAGAAAGATGCTTTTAATGGTTAGGGATTAAAATTGTAATCGATGCCCACGGAAAAAGGGGCACCGTGCACTGTGCCCCTTTTTAGGTGATCCTCATCGGAAACTTGTTTCGTTTTCATACCCCCGTTATACTCCCGGCTATCCCCTCCCTTCGTCAAAGCTCAGATCCTATCCCGGATCAGTAATTGGCTATAGATCATTTGAACTAATAACAAATTTGCATCTATTAATCGTTCCTCTTTCCCTACACCGCCCGGCGGAATCCTTTTACCGGGATGTTGGCGACGAGAGCGACTGACTCGTCGTCGTTCTCAAAGTTTACCGCCAAGGCTTCCTCATCAATATCCATGTACTGACGGATGACCTTAATTAAGTCCTCCTTAAGGTTATTCAATACCTCAGGAGATACTGATGAACGATCATGCACCAACACCAAACGCAAACGTTCCCTGGCGATATCTTTACTGTTCATGGCATCTTTTATAAACAATCTGGTAAGGATATCTAACAACATGTCATCCCCCCTTACCTGGCCAGCTTCAGCATTTTCCTGAAACGGTCAACGATTCCAGTGTTTTCTTCTTCCATAGCCATAATGGGCAACTCTTCCCCCATTAAACGGCGGGAAATTCTACGATACGCCCCTCCAGCCCTGGAGGCATTCTCCAGCACTGCTGGCTCTCCGCGATTGGTAGATACAACTATAGACTCATCCTCGGGAACCACTCCAATCAAACTAATGGAGAGAATATCCAGTATATCGTCAATATCCATCATATCCCCGCGCTTGACCATCTTACTGCGCAGGCGGTTAATGATAAGATTACTGTTTTTTAGACCGCTGGCTTCCAGCAATCCTATAATCCGGTCAGCATCACGAACCGAAGATATCTCCGGTGTGGCAACCACTATGGCCTGATCGGCGCCGGCCACCGCGTTTCTAAAACCCTGCTCAATCCCAGCCGGGCAATCAACCAGAATGACATCAAAATCCTTACGCAGCTCGTTAGTAAGGTTTTTCATTTGGTGCGGAGTAACCGCGGTTTTATCCTTGGTTTGGGCAGCTGGCAGCAGGTGCAGGCCTTCAAAGCGCTTGTCCCTTATCAAGGCCTGATTAAGTTTGCAATTGCCATTGACTACATCTACAATATCGAATACGATACGATTTTCCAGTCCCAACACCACATCGAGATTCCTTAACCCGATATCGGTGTCGATCATAACCACCCGCTGGTTCAGCATGGCAAGAGCTGTTCCCAAATTCGCCGTGGTGGTGGTTTTTCCCACCCCGCCCTTTCCTGAGGTAATGACGATAACTTTGCTTTTCATTATATAGCCTCCATTCATAATTTTAGCTTCTCAATAACCACCTTATCTGTCCTGATTCTGGCCACTTCCGGTATGCTCACATCTACGTTTTCGCCATCTGGTGGTCGAGTTATGTGGTTAGCGATCCGCAATTGAGTGGGATTCATTCGATATGCGCTGACCACTGCTGTTTCATCGCCAAAGGCTCCTGCATGCACCAGGCCTCTCAATGAACCCATTACAAGAATATTACCGCCCGCGATGACTTCCGCCCCGGGGTTAACATCCCCTAGTATCACAACATTCCCCTCACTGAACAGCTTCTGTCCGGAGCGAAGATGGCGACATATCATTACGGTATCGTTATAGTAGGGCATGTGGTCAAAAGGGTGCTCATCCGCTTCTTTATCTCCTTCCGACTCGGGTGGACCGTTGGACATCAGATCCTGTAGATAGAAGCCGTGATCCAGGAGCATATCTTCTACCTCCCTGACCTGTTTGCTGGTAAGTCGCTGCTCTCCTATGTCGATTCTCACCAGAGTTCCTGGCGGGTAGCTCGAAAGATTACTCAACTGATACATCAATTCATCTTCCAATTCGGCAAAGCTCGGCAAGGTGCCGATATTCAGGTAAATCTCACTTTTGTTGGTAGTAGCAATAGCCACCTGTTTGCCCCCCATTCCAAACCATTCGAGGTATTGTTTATATGTTCTATTGTTTGAAATTTTTTCCTTCTGAGAAAAAACAAAAAACAGGAGAATGATTCACTAATTCTCCCGTTTTACGTCAAAAAGCTACCCAAAAATTATTACATTATCTGCTATCTGGATTGGGTTTCCGTGCCAGGTTCCTGCATAGACCTGGTATCGCTATCTGCAAGGGCTTCGCTGCCTCCCTTTTTTACGCCCGCATTCTTTTCATCCGCCTTGATTGCAGCCATATGATCAACAATACCAAAATATTGTTCGAAAACATCCCTGGCAATATATCCTGCAGATCCACCGCCACTATAACCATATTCCACAACGCCTGCAAAGGCTATTTCCGGATCATCCGCCGGTGCAAAGGCAATAAATACACCATGGAATTCCTTGCGGGCATTATCTCCGGCTCTTCCCGTCTCGGCAGTTCCGGTCTTAGCCCCTACTCCGATCTCAGGCGGGAAGTGTCCGAATAGAGAATATGCAGTTCCTCCAGGTTGGGTAACTGCTAACATGGCCCGTCTGGTTTCAGCCAAAGAACTGATCGAAACATCGGCACGATTCATGATATGGGGTTTGATTACTTTAAGGACTTTACCCTCATGCGTGACTATTTTCTTGACCAGATGTGGCTGCATTAGATAACCGCCATTAGCAATTGTAGCGATATAATTAGCCAGTTGGATAACGGTAAATTCGTTAGATCCCTGACCTATCGACATATTAAAGGTATCGAACTGCTGCCAGTGGGTATCGAAATTATAATCGATGTCATATTGTGCCTGCAGTATCGCCCTCTCATTAGCTTTGTTTTGGATTAGCCTGCTCTTCTCTTCCTCGTCCTTGGCATTGGTTATAAGAGCAGCATACTTCTGGTCCAACTCTTTGAACAGCCTTTTGTATTTACTATCTACCATTATTGAACTAATTTCTTTCTTCCATTCTGGAGTAGGCAGCAGACCAGCTGTTTCATAGGGCAGATCTATCCCGGTCTTGGAACCCAATCCAAACTGCTTGCCCACGTGAATAATCTCATCTTTGCCCGCACGTCTCCCCATTTCCTGAAAATAGGTATTACAGGAAACGGCCATGGCGCGATAGTAGTTAACATTACCATGCACGCCGGTACATTTTATATATGGGGCTATCCAGTAGGCTCCAGCACAGTTGACAAGATCGCCCTGCGGATCCATACCGCCTTTTTCCAAAACTGACATACCGGTAATCCCTTTAAAGGTTGAACCTGGTGGGTAGGTGGTCTGAATAGCGCGATTGGTCAAGGCTCCTGGATTCAAAGGATCATAGCTGCCATCTGGCAGATAATAACTGGCTAGTACCGGTTTTAAGTTTCCCTTCCAGTCATCAGGGTATATATTAGGAGCGCTGGCCATAGCCAAGACCTCACCGGTTTTAACATTCAAAACAACTGCCGAAGCCACCCTGGCCTTGGGGTTTTGTGCCTGCAGCCGGGCTAGATTTTCAGCCATACTCTTTTCCACGACCTTTTGCAGTTTAGTATCAATTGTTAGATAAATATTGTTACCAGGGTGCGACTGCAAGGTGACCAATTGCCTGACCGGACGACCGCTAACATTGACCTCCACCTGCCTGGCTCCGTTGGTCCCGCGAAGTTCTTTCTCATATTGCCTTTCGATACCGGCTTTTCCTATAAGGCTGTTAATGCTGTAACGGGAGGCCTCAGAGCCATTTAGTTCTTCCTGACTGATTGAATGGATGTATCCCAAAGCATGTCCGGCTAAAGCGCCTTCAGGATAATTGCGCAGAGGTTCTACCGAAACCTCTAGGCCAGGAAAATCCTGACGCTTTTCTTCTAGCTGCACTACCAATTCCCATGGTATATCACGCATAACGACCACTGGCTCAAACAGTCTGAATTTCTGTAATTCTATTTTGTCCATGATGGTTTTTCGATCGATATCAGGATAATAGGGTGCCAGCATTACCACCAGCTTATCTACCAATGCAGTTCGATCAACCTTGTCCAGATAGCTCAGACTGAGGGTGTAAACCAGTTCATTGGCAGCAAGAACCGAGCCATCGGCGGCATATATCTCGCCACGCGGTGCCTTCACAGGTACCAACCGCACTCGATTGTCCTTGGCCTGGGTCTGATAATCGTCATTCAAAAAAAGCTGGACCATAGCCAGGCGTAAACCCAGTATAACCAGCAAGGCGATCACAAAATAACTATAAGCTCTCAGTCTAAATTTCAGGTCACTTGTGTTCATTTAGAACTCCCCATAATGCCTCAAACGCCCATAATTGGACGAATCGTAGTACCACAGATAAAGTGGTACCGCCAATGCGATATTATATACAATCTGATATATTATCGCTGCAACCAGTCCCATGTCCACATGAAACACTGGCAGGAACACCAGACTCATAAGAAATATACAAAGGGCATTGATACAGGTAGCCAAGAATACGCAAAAAGCACCAACTAATATATTTTCCTGAAAAACATTACCCTGGAGTTTTCCCAGGATGTAAGCGGTCAACCCCTTAGCCAAAGCGTTCATGCCAATGAATCGGCCAAGTACCAGATCCTCTAACAATCCACATAGAAACCCATAGACTGTACCCTCCCGGACCCTATTGAGCAGCGCAAAAAAAGCTACAAAAATTAAGACGAGATCCGGCACCGTACCCTTTATACTATAAGTACTGAAAACAGTCGACTGTAAAAATATTGCCAACCATGGCAGTAAAATCAGGATAAAAATCCGCACATACCTATCCATCTGCCGCATCTTCCTCCAGTGCTTCTACCGGCGGGAAATAGTCTTTTATAACCAGGACTTCCTCAAGTTTGTCGAAGTCGGTCATCGGTTTGAGCTGCGCAGTCAGCAACAAACCACTGGGTTCTTTGGTAACCTTGCTTATCTTGCCTATGGCTATGCCCTTGGGGTAAACCTTAGACAACCCCGATGTAACAACTATATTGCCTTTTTCTATTTTGGAGTAATACGGTATGTTGACCATGCGCAATTGGCTGCTGTTACCCAGCCCTTCAACTATACCTCTGGTTTCTCGGGTTTTCTGTAGAATAGCACCAACTGCTGTCTCCCGGTCGGTTATCAGGATGACTTGTGCTGAGTTCCGGCTTACACTGCCGACCCTTCCCACTAGGCCCTGGGGACTAATCACAGCCATATCCTTGACCACACCTGCCTCCTGACCCTGATCGATCACCAGATATTTGTACCAGTTTTGTGAATTGCGGGCTACCACCCGGGCAGATATAAGATTGTATTCATCTCTTTTAGGCTCGGCAAATGCCAGTATTTTACGCAACCGCAGGGCTTCTGCCCTGTACTCTAATAGCTTCTGGTTTTGCATAACCAGGTTGTTGTTCTGCTTTTTAAGCGACTCGATGGTTCGACTTTGATTTTTCTTGTTGGCAAAAGCAATAGTCCAGCCATCCCAGTTGTATTTAACGCCGCTAACCCCGCTTTGCAGCGGGGTATAACTGTCTCTTATGATTTTTTCAAGCAGGGTAATGTTTTCGCGGTGAATGGAGGTTTTGCTCATTATGATTAGAGATAGCACTATTACAAACAGCACCAGCCAAAAGTACCTGCTCCTAAGAATTTTAAACAAACTCCCTCACCTGGCTATACATTTTTCTTGGCGGGAACCAGTACCTTCTTCAAGACCTCAATATTTTCAAGTACCCGTCCAGTGCCCCTGGCAACTGCCAGCAAGGGTTCTTCACAAGGGTAGACCGGTATTTGGGTTTCGCGGCTGATTAACTTATCCAGCCCTTTGAGCAGTGCTCCTCCGCCGGCCATGACGATCCCGCGGTCTATAATGTCCGAGGCAAGTTCCGGAGGCGTTTTCTCCAGGCACACCTTGATTCCTTCGATGATTTGGTCGACGGTTTCCTTCAAAGCCTGCTGGATCTCCAACGAAGATATCCGGATGGTCTTGGGTAGGCCGGTTACCAGGTCCCGACCCTTGACCTCATAATACTCCTCGGGGCCTTCCCACATGGCTGACCCTATGGATATCTTGATATCCTCAGCAGTCCGTTCCCCTATCAACAGGCTGTAATTTCTCTTAAGATGCGCTAATATGGCATCATCCATCTTGTCTCCAGCCACACGGACAGATTTCGCAGTTACAATACCCCCCAAAGAGATAACCGCGACTTCGGTGGTCCCGCCACCGATATCGACGATCAGATTGCCGGTAGGTTCATAGACCGGCAGTCCAGCTCCGATGGCTGCTGCCATGGGTTCCTCAATCAGATAGGCTTCCTTGGCCCCGCCAGCCAATGCTGCTTCGCGTACAGCTCTTTCCTCAACTGTTGTGCAGCCGGTAGGGATGCTGATGATCACCCGCGGACGAGCAAAAGGCGTGCGTTGTCCTAAGACTTTGTTGATGAAATACTTGATCATGGCCTGAGTTACATCGAAATCAGCTATGACTCCATCTTTCATCGGGCGGATAGCCACTATGTTGCCGGGGGTCCGACCTATCATTTGTTTTGCCTCATCTCCAACAGCCAGGACCCGACCATTATTACTCTGGATTGCTACTACCGATGGCTCAGTGAGAACTACGCCCCGGCCTTTAATGTGTACCAGTGTATTGGCAGTTCCCAGATCTATGCCCAAATCCTTTCCAAACACCACTGTTCCTCCTTATCCTATATTAATCCTCGGCCTTTTAGGCTATACTGGTTGTTTTCCCCGATTATTATATGGTCTAAAACCTCGATACCCATTATATTACCCGCTTCAATCATGCGCCGGGTCAGCTCAATATCTTCCGCGCTTGGTGAAGGATCCCCGCTAGGATGATTATGGATCAATATCACCGAAGCGGCACTTCGCTTCACCGCAGTCTTGAATACCTCGCGCGGATGAGCTATGGAACTGGAGAGTCCGCCTATCGATATCTCATCTACCGCCAGCAGGCCACCCTTACGATCCAAATACATGGCTCGGAAATGCTCCCGGTCATAAAATCGCATATCATCAGCAGCCATTTCGCGAACCGCATTAAATACGTCTTCCGGAGACTTAATCTGCCTTTTGGCTGCCTGTTTGGTCAATACCCGGCGACCTAATTCAATCGCAGCCTTGATTGAAACTGCTTTGGCCGGGCCGATACCCTTGTTATTCATCAGTTCTTCAATGCTGGCGTTCATGAAGTAACGCAGGTTGTTGTCGTGATCTCTCAGCAGGCGTTTGCCAAGGTCTACAGCATTCTCCTGCCGATTGCCGCTGCCCAATAGGATGCCTAACAATTCAGAATCATCCAAACTTGCTTCACCCTGTTCTATCAGCTTTTCCCGCGGCCTCATGGTTTCAGGCAGGTCCTTGATGCCTATTTTGTATTCGCTCACCAATACCACTCTCCAACAAACACAGTCCCTGCCTCTTCAACATCATGTATAGGCGGCTCAAAGGCAGTCCTACTACATTGTAATAACAACCTTCCAGACCGGCCACAAAGATAGCGGCGCGGCCTTGAATGCCATATGCACCCGCTTTGTCCTGCGGTTCGCCACTGGCGATGTAGGCTTCGATCTCTTCTTTATCTAGCTCGCGAAAACGAACCAGGGTCTTCTCAAAATCTATATCCCGCATTCCGCTGGTTGAATCCAATACACAGAGGCCGGTTATGACCTCATGCACATCTCCGCTTAGGGTAGACAACATCATAAATGCTTCTCGATCATCCACTGGTTTGCCCAGTATCTGGCCTTTACATACTACCACCGTGTCCGCAGCTATCACGATAGCATCGGGATTTTTGCTGCCAGCAGCTTCAGCTTTGGCTGCCGCAATTCTCATGACTGCATCAACCGGTTTTTCATGCGGCAGGATACTCTCGTCAATAGCGGCAGGAACAATCGTAAAATTTAAGCCCAGGTTGTAGAGGAGCGTGGCACGTCTTGGTGATGCAGATGCTAATATAACCTTTTTCAAGTCCATATCCTCGTTATCTGTTCAAAAATCTCCTGCGGGTGCCCGTACCCCCGCCATACCTTAGTTACGGATAATGATTATATATTCTTTCTCATGTCGGGTGCTTACATACGGCGATAGATGAGATAGGCTAGTATAAAGCCCAGCAAGGTAAAAAAACTGATATGCATCATAAACCCAAAAGTAAAGGTGAAAACATTCAAATCGATAGTAAATCTGGGTACCCCAATACTTTGGGCTTTGCCCAGCATCCCTAGAACCGGCCATAGTTTAGTCAAGACCTGACCAAGATAGGAACCGATGATGCCTCCCAGCACCAGCAAGAGGACTAGCAGCTGCCATCCAGGATAATCACGAGAAATATTCTTCACGATTGCCTCCGAACATATGATTTCCCTAAAAGTTTAGCATTACAATACTACAAACACAAGCAGTACAAGTGCTAAGGGACGTAACCAATGATACCTTTTCGGTATGACTGATTACGTCCCTTGATTCCTCAAATACTCTTTACCGGTGATTTAATGCCAGATTAAAACTCAACACTTCCAAATTCACCGACAAATCTACATTCCTGAGAACTACATCCTGAGGCACCTTAAGAATCCGGGGCGAGAAATTCAATATGGCTTTTACTCCGGCTTGTATCAACTGGTCAGTAACCTCTTGGGCTACCGATGCGGGGACAGTGATTACCCCGATATTTATCGCCTGCTCCTTGACGCGTTCTGCCAACTTGCCCAATGCTTCTACTTCGATCCCATCTAATCTGGCACCGATGATCTGCGGATTGATATCCAAAACCGCCTTTATATTGAACCCGCGGTCGGCAAACCCTTGATATAGAGCCAGTGCTGACCCCAGCTTGCCGGCTCCGATTATTATGGCATTCCACTGACGATCCAGGCCCAGTATCTTCATTATATAACCATAAAGCTCATCAACCTTGTACCCTACCCCGCGTGTACCAAATTCACCAAAATAGGCCAGGTCCTTTCTGACCTGAGCAGAACTCACGCCTACACCCTCTGCGATTTCGCCGGACGACACCGTTTCGCTCCCCTCCAGCATGAGCTGATGCAGGAATCTGGAGTATATGGACAGTCGCATAACGGTAGCTTCCGGTATCTTATAGGCCTTCAAGTTCTCACTCCCTTACAGGAAATCAATATAAGCCTGTCCGATTAAAACAAGACAGGCAAGACTTGGAAAGATATTTAACATGCCTTATTATACTAAGATTGCCACGACCTTGTAAACAAGAATCGCAACCAGAGCGGAAGACGGGATGGTGATAATCCAGGCCGCCACTATCTGCCGGGCTATGTTCCAGCGAACACCTTTCAAACGTTTGGCGGCGCCAACTCCCATAATAGATGAAGAGACCACATGGGTCGTACTGACCGGGGCTCCGATATGACTGGCCATAAAGATAACCAGCGATGATGTGAAATCAGCGGCAAACCCATTGATAGGCTCGATACGAAAAATCTTGCCCCCCATGGTTCGGATTATCCTCCAGCCGCCAATCGCAGTGCCAAATGCCATTGCAGCTGCACAGGCCATCTTTACCCATAAGGGCACTTCAAACACATTGATTACATTACCAGCCATCAGGGCCATAGTAATAATTCCCATGGATTTTTGCGCATCATTGGAACCATGGGCAAAAGCGGCCATACAAGCCGAGACTATTTGCAGCCTGCGAAATGAACTATTTGTTCGAGTAGGGGACGCTCCACGAAAGAGCCAAAAAAGCAGGGTCATAACCAGACTGCCGGCGGTTAATGATACTATGGGTGATATGACTAATCCAGCAAATATTCTAGTAAACCCATGCCACAAAACCGCTTCATATCCGAATCCCGCGATGACCCCTCCAACCAGACCACCAATCAGAGCATGAGAGGAACTGCTGGGTATCCCAAAGCGCCAGGTAATGAGATTCCAGGTGATGGCACCGATCAGAGCACAGCATAATACTAGTCCGGTCACATTATCGGGGGATACGATGCTCTTGCCGATTGTAGCAGCAACAGCAGTCCCAGCCAGAGCCCCGGAAAAGTTCAGGGTTGCGGCTATGATAATGGCATTACGAGGGGACAGGGCTTTGGTCGAAACTGAAGTAGCAATGGCATTGGCAGTATCGTTGAAGCCGTTAACAAAATCGAAGCATAAGGCCAGCAACACAACCAGAATAACCAGAGCGATACTAAACATACTTGACTGCTACTCCCTTAATAATGTTGCTGACGTTCTCGCAATAATCAAGTGTGGTCTCCAAGTGCTCATAGATTTCCTTCCACTTGATGATATCGATAACATTCTCTGTTTTCTCAAAAAGAAGGGCGATTCCTGCTCGATACAGGTAATCCCCCTCGTGTTCATATGAACGGATCTTCTCACAGGATTCAATAATATCCAAACTGTTTTGCCTGACATGCGGCAACTTTGAAACTGCCAGCTTTATCTCGGCAGAAGCATCTTCCAAAGTCTTGACCAGTTTAAGTACATACATATCCTTGGGCGAACCAACCTTGAATATAACGATTTTCTCCATGGTGCCTTGGATATGGTCCAATACATTGTTGAGTTCCCGGGCCAGCATCAGTATATCCTCACGATCAAAAGGGGTAACGAAGGACGCATTGATACGGTCCATTACACTGGCCAGAATATTGTCTCCGCGTTCTTCGACCTCATTGATCTTCTCCAGGTCAGCTGTAGTATCGGTCTGCTTCTCGAGGAAAACCTTTAAAATATCGGTAGCTTCACAAATGGCCTCTGCTAATTGTTCGAAATACTTGAAAAAGCGATCATCACGTGGCTTCAGCCTGACCACTCTCATACCTCCCTTACATAAATACCCGTGTATACATTATAATTTATCACCATTTAAGCGTTGTTAAGAATCTGTTATCAATTCGTTAACATATACTTAACTTGTCTATCATTTCTAGAAGGTGTGACCGGGCTCGATCAAGTATATAAAATGACCCGGTGATCAGCAGGTACTCATCTTCCTGCAACAATTGCAGACCAAGGTCTACTGCCTTATTAATATTTTCCTCCATCAGGCAGCTTATATTCGGAAAAGTTACCTCCCAAATCCGGGCTACCCGCTGCCACCCTGTCCCACGCGCCCCTTCCGGTCTGGTAACTATACAAAGCCTGGTGTTCTCCCCCAGCGGCAACAGCGAATGAATAACATCCTTGTCGTTCAGCCAGCCACAAACCAGCACATGCTTTTTTTTCGGCAGCATTACTTGCAGCGATTGGGCCAATGCTCTGGTCCCCTGGGGATTATGGGCCGCATCTACTATGACCAGCGGTTGTTCACTTAGAATCTCCAAACGCCCCGGATGATGTAAATGGGCCAGACCCTTACGCAGCGCAGGTTCCATCCCCGCCAAACCATGTCGTTTCATTTCTTCTCCATTGGATATAGGCTTAAAACCGAGCGGCGTAGACAATTCATCCTGCATAATAATCAGAGTAGTTAAGGCTGCGGCCAGATTAGATAACTGATGCCCTCCCGCCAGCGAAAACAAGACATCACCTATTTTATCCTCGCCATATCTGATATCAACTTTTTGAGCCTGCAGCCCAGTTGCTGGCTTATTGTCAATCTCAACCAGGCCGGATGAATATAATGGAGCCTGCAAATCGACTGCCCGAGAAGTGATCACAGTGAGGGCGCTCTCATCCATCGGGCCAACTACCACCGGCCGCCCTGGTTTGATGATCCCGGCCTTATTAGCCGCAATCTCGGCCAGGGTCTCCCCCAGATAAGCAGTATGGTCATAGTCTATGCCAGTGATAACCGATATCAGTGGATCTATCACATTGGTGGTATCAAAGCTCCCCCCCATGCCTACTTCCAGAATAACAAAATCAGGCTTCTGGTCGTGGAAATATTGAAAAGCCACAGCAGTCAGGATCTCGAATTCACTAGGAGATTCCAGTCCCTGCTCACTCATCTTTCTGACATGATCCGCTATCTTGAAAAACAGCTTCGAAAGCGCCTCAGCCGCTATGGGCTCGCCATTAATGCAAAACCTCTCTCTATAGCTATGCAGATGGGGCGAACTATAGGTTCCTACCTTGTAGCCGGACTCTTGCAGAATACTGGCAATAATTAGTCCAGTAGAACCCTTGCCATTGGTCCCGGCTATATGGATATATCTCAAGCCCGCTTCCGGATGGCCCATCATCTCCAGCAGATTGCTGATGCGTTCCAGTCCTGGTATGATTACCCCTGGTTTGCTCATACTGGCCAGGGCATCGCTTATCCCTTTTTCAAAATCTCCAAGCGTTGCAATAAACCCTCTTTCTTTAAACGAGCCTCTTCCGCTTTGGCCTTTTCCTTATCAATGACTGCTTGGGGCGCCCGTGCCAGGAAACTATCATTATTAAGCTTGGCCTCTGCCTTTTCTAGCTCGGTCTGCGCCCCCTTCAATTCCTTTTCAAGGCGGGCCGTTTCTTTTTCCAGATCTATGACCCCCTCCAGCGGAACATAGATCTCAGCACCGGAGGTCAATGCGGTCAAGGCCTGGGTAGGCTTATTAGCCAGGGCAGCCATTATCTCCAGTTCACGCACCCCGGCCATCTGTTTTATATAGTGCTGGTTGGCTGAAACCAATTCGCGCCCAGCATTATCACTAATTAATAAGATGGCCTTGAGTGGAGCACCTGGATTTATACCAAATTCTGAGCGTATATTTCGCAGAGCCCGAATTATTCCCATGATCTGCCCCATCTGTTCTATCGCCTGCAGGGAAACCTCTTTTTCATTCTTGACCGGCCAGGGCTCCTGCATGATAGTCTCATGGTGCCCGGGCAGGTATTGGTATATCTCTTCGGTGATAAAGGGCATAAAGGGATGGAGCAGCAAGAGAATATCGTTCAGCACCCGATAGAGCATATTTTGTATTACCATACGCTCCCGAGCAATTCCCGAATTCAATCGTGGCTTGGCCAGTTCTATATACCAGTCGCAGAATTCATCCCAGATAAAGTCATACATGTTTTTGGCCGCTTCGCCCAGATCATATCTCTCCAACAGATTGGTTATCTCTTCTTTTTTTAGGTTGAGCCTGGCGAGCATCCATCGATCAGCCAAAGTCAACTCATTGTCTTCTATCTGAGTCTGCTGGTAGTCAGCCAGATTCATCAAGACAAAACGCGAAGCATTCCAGATCTTATTAGCAAAGTTGCGGGTGTTCTCCACCTTGTCCCAATGGAAACGCACATCGTTTCCTGGCGTCACTCCGGTTATCAGCGAAAACCGCAAGGTGTCGGCTCCGTACTTTTCAATAACCTCGATAGGATCTATACCGTTGCCCAGGGACTTGCTCATCTTGCGTCCCTGCCCATCCATGATCAAGCCGTGAATGTTTACGTCGTAAAACGGCACCTGTCCGGTATGTTCGATGCCAGAAAATATCATACGGGCTACCCAGAAGAAGATTATGTCGCGACCGGTGACCAGAACACTGGTGGGATAGAAATGCTTCATATCATCGCTAGCAGCCGGCCAGCCCAGGGTGGAAAAGGGCCAAAGGGCACTGGAAAACCAGGTATCTAAAACATCTTCATCCTGAATCAGATCACTGGATTCACATTTAGAACAGTGATCTGGGTCGATCTTGGCGCAGATAACCTCTCCGCAATTCTGACAATACCAAACCGGGATACGGTGTCCCCACCATAATTGCCGGGAGATACACCAATCCCGGATGTTCTCCATCCAATTGATATATATCTTGGTAAAGCGTTCGGGTACGAAACGGATCTCACCGGACAGAACCTTCTCCATGGCCGGTTGGGCCAGCGGCTTCATCCGTACAAACCATTGTTTGGATATCAGAGGCTCAATGACCGTATCACAACGCTGGCAATGACCCACAGCGTGGCGGTGGTCATCCACCTTGACCAAGCAGCCCTGAGCTTCCAGATCAGCCACTACTCGCCGGCGGCATTCGTAGCGTTCCAAGCCCTGGTATGGACCGGCATTATCATTCATGACCGCCTGGCTATCCATCACCGCCAACTGTTCCAGCCCATGCCGGAGTCCCATCTCAAAATCATTGGGATCATGAGCGGGGGTGACTTTCACAGCTCCCGTGCCAAATTCACGGTCGACATAGTCGTCAGCGAATATCGGTATCAGTCGATTCATCAAGGGCAGTAATACGTTTTTCCCGATCAAATGCTGGTAACGCTCATCATCCGGATGAACTGCCACCCCGGTGTCGCCCAGCATAGTTTCCGGACGGGTAGTAGCCACCACCACGAAATCATCACTGCCATCAACCGGGTATTTAATGTGCCAAAGATGGCCGTCGCTATCCTCGTGTTCGACTTCAATATCTGATATAGCTGTATTACAGCGAGGACACCAATTGATAATGTAGTCTCCCTGATAGATCAGCCCTTTGTTATAGAGATTGACAAAGACCTCACGGACTGCCTTGGAACATCCCTCATCCATAGTAAAGCGTTCACGGGACCAATCACAGGAGGAACCCATCAAAGACAGCTGATCAGTTATTCTCTGACCGTATAAGCGCTTCCATTCCCAAACCCGGTCCAGAAACTTTTCGCGACCCAGATCATGCTTGGATAGTCCCTCCTGGCTGAGTGCCTCCTCTACCTTGGCCTGGGTGGCAATGCCGGCATGGTCAGTACCGGGCAGCCATAAGGTATTGTAGCCCTGCATCCGGCGCCAGCGAGTCAGTATATCCTGCAAGGTGTTATCCAGAGCATGGCCCAGATGGAGCGAGCCCGTTACATTGGGCGGAGGCATCACGATCGAAAAAGACTTCTTACTATGATCATTGCTGGGCGCAAAATAATTGTTTTCTTTCCAAAATGCATACCATTTTGCTTCCACCTGCCCGGGTTCGTAAACACTGGGCAAATTCCTGGCCGTTGACATGGGATACCCTCCTTAATAATCTATATAATTGTACAGGTTAAATTGTACTGAATATTTTCATGCAATGCCAGCCCCAACCAAGAGTATTCCTATATCTTGTTATTTCAAACGGCCTTATGCTCATTCTATTAGATAAGCAGGCTATAGAATTGCATTCCATGATAGCTGGATCCTGGGCTGAACAGGGCGAAAACGGGGCGCATCGACGCCCCGTTTTCTAATAAAACTCCCAACCTTCTTCGCGGAACCTGTCCTGCCAAATCATTTTCAGTAAAGCCAGGTCTTCGCTATAGTCGTATTGAGGATCCTCGCTGTGGTATTCCATGGTCTCAAGTATCTCAATAACAAAATCCTCTGCCCCGTTTTCGTTCCAGGCCTCCTGCAGCCTGCGGTTGAGCAAATGACCCCCTCCCTTTAATTTAGCAACGGTGCCGTTCATCACTCCTTTGAGATCCCGGGCAGTTTCAATACAACATCGCTGGCACGATCGAGAGCGGATAATAAAAACCCCCATCTGAGGTTTCATTTGTTTATACTGTTCCTTTAACTCTTTTTTTCGGTCCATCTTCAATATCCCATTTCCTTTAATACTCTGGCCAGCGTGTGCAAGCGCTCACCGAGCAGTTCATCATCATTGCTCAAGGCCTGACGGAAAAGCTTTACATCCTCATCGATCCTGTCATTATCGGTGCATATCGCGACCGTCATAGCATCTCCCTGGAGTCCTACCCGATCAATTACCGGCTTATCCGGATCATATAGTTTTTCATAGCGGTAAGCCTCTGCAAAATGCTGTTTGGCCCTGCATAGCAGGATGGCCAGATCCAACACACGGTGCAGAGGCAGTTCTTCTGACTGCCTGGACCACTTTTCGCCGGTATAGCGCCACACCTTGGCTGATATATCCACCTTGCCGCGATCATTCCATTGAGCCAATCCCAGGGATAAACCCTTGGCATCAGAATTATAGGCATAGCGTCCATCAACATTCTCATAGTTCTCCACTACTATGACCGGCTTGTGCTTAAGTATGGTAGGTATTTTCATACTTATATCTCCTATCAATATATTTCCTAATTACTAATCTAGTATATTAGTAACTTAGTAATTACAATAATACGTTTATTTGCACGGCAAGTCAATGCTTAAGTAATAAAGCATTACCATTCCTGCATATGAAGGTATTTGCTTCCTGAACGCAGAAATGAAGTGTTAGATAGAGGTCCCATTGGGGAAATCTATTTATAAACCAATGATGTACTAGAGAGGTAGTTATATATGCTAAATATCGGCTGTCATTTATCATCCTCCAAATGTTACCTGCACATGGGTAAGGAAGCTATAAGCCTGGGGGGCAATACCTTTCAGTTTTTCACCCGTAACCCTCGCGGCAGTAAAGCCAAAGCCATTGACGAAGCTGATGCCGCTGCCCTGGTTGCCCTGGCCGCCCAAAATGGCTTTGCTCCCCTCCTGGGACACGCCCCCTATACCTTAAATCCCGCTTCAAGTGATCCCCGGGTGCGAGAATTTGCGCTAATGGTAATGAAGGACGACCTTGTCCGCATGGAGTATCTGCCCGGTAATTTATATAATTTCCATCCAGGAAGTCACCAGGGACAAGGAATTGAAGCCGGTATTGGCCTGATTGCACAAATATTGAATGAGGTCTTAACGCAGGAACTTAACACTACTGTCTTGCTGGAATGTATGGCCGGTAAGGGAAGCGAAATCGGCACCAGCTTCTCCGAAATAAAAAGTATACTTTCCCGAATTGAACTGCCAGAAAAGATGGGGGTGTGCATGGATACCTGCCACATATACTGTGCAGGCTATGATATCGTGGATAACCTGGATGGGGTTCTGGAGGATTTCGACAAGACCATCGGACTGAATCATCTTAAAGCGGTTCATCTTAATGACAGCGTGTATCCGCTGGACAGCAGGAAAGATCGCCATGCCCGTATCGGTCAGGGCACCATCGGGCTAGAGGCTATGATAAATATCATTAATCATCCCAGATTGAGAAGACTGCCTTTCTATTTGGAAACACCCAATGAATTATCTGGATACGCTGAGGAAATCCAGCTGTTGAAGGCAAACTTTCGCGAGGATTGAGAATCAATAGACGCAAAAGGGAGGAAGCCCGGCTTCCTCCCTTTTATTATTGCTTCTTAAGGCTGGGGCAGTACGATGTTGTTAAAGTTTACTTTTATTCCATTGCCTCGGTTGGTGGAAAAGCTGATAGTCTGATTGCTCACTGTTATAGAGTATCCTGTAACATACCTGGATGCCCCATGTGAGCGTTCCCACTGCCCGACTATGCTGCCGGCGTTGTCGAAAGCCACGACACAGATGGCATTTCTGTCATCAACATAATCGTAAGCGAAGTATCTGTATTTTCCCCAGACAAAACCCGGACAGTTAAAGGTTGCTTTTAATCCGGCCGGCGGTGGTGGCTGCACTCCTGCTCCCACTATCGGATCACCAAGTATTACTGTGATATTGTAGGTATTGACTGTTCCGTCAGCAGCTTTGACCACCAACATATCACCGAACATTAGATTGGCAATGTTAGTCTTGCCCGTGGCATTGTCAAAAGAAGCTTGGTCGATAACAGCCGTACCCTGTACAACTACCTTCCAGGCTGCGTCACTGTCCTTGACCAGCTTACTCAGGAAGGTATCAACCGAAACACTCGTCGTAATAGATGAGGTCCCGGCCGTTATATTATTAGCCCCCACCGTGTAAGCACCGCTCGGGCAGGTCACGCTGGTATTGCTGCTGGGCCGGTAGATCTGCAGCTCATACACCTGGGTGGTAGAGTCGGCAGCAGTTACCTTGATCCATACCTTATTCAAACCGTAGTATAAGTTAATGGGATTTGCCGCTGGCACATTACATAAGGCGTCACTGTAAATCGCCCAGCTGGCTCCATCGCTTACGACAGGATCTAAATCAAACATGGCATCCGAACCGGATACCTGGCCGCTGATAGTTGTACCATTGATGATTGTCCCACTCAAATTACCTATCGCCAGAACATTGCATGCATTTGACGCTGGTGCCACCCGACTGACTGTTAGAGTGTATACCTGACTGCTAACGCCATCCTGAGCTGTGACCTTGATATAGGCCGTGGTCGCTAAAGTAAGATTCATGGTATTACCGATCATCGGCGTAGTGCAAGACGCATCAGCGTATAATTTCCAATTGGCATAGGGGCTGATCGTCGGGATCACCGTAAGCAAAGTAGCAACACTGGCCAGATCGCCCGATACATTGGTTCCGCTGATATTGACATTGGTCAGAGTGGCAATAGCAGTCAGATCGCAAAGAGGGCTGACCGTGCCGCTGGAAGTAAAGGTTTGCCCAGCTATTACTACAGCATAAGCACCATTTATTGTCCAGGCCAGGGGGACCTGTTCAAATACCACCCCGCTCACATTGATGGTTGCCACCGTAATCTTACCGGTTCCCATAATACTTACTGGAGCATTGGCGATCAGACTAGTTACCGTCGTCCCCGCCGCCAGATTCAGCGTCGTGTTGGCGGCACCGGCTCCTATATTGACCTCTCCGATACTGCCAGATTCCAGCATGATCATCAGGTTGGGTGAATTGACGGTCAAGCTGCTGAAATCTCCGCTGAGGATGACCCTGGCATTGGCAGGTATCCCGCTGGCCAATATGACATCGGAGAAGCCGGCTCCGGTCAAAGCGTTTTCCTCCAGGGTCCCCCCGGAGTTCAGAGTCAGGGTAGTAACCGAGGTAGATCCCTCGGCCACTATGCGAATGGTATTGTTTTCCTTATCGACAACAAAGCTATTAAAGCTCGAACCGGCCAGGTGTATACTGTGGCCTCCGCCGCCTGCTGCCAGAGTGTTGCCAGCCACTGAGCAGTTTATCATAGCAACATCTCCTTCAGCTATTCCCGGACCCAAGATCGCATTTCCTCCGATAGAAACGTTCTGCAGTATGGCATTGGGCTGGTTCACCGTAAGATTTACCCGGGCAAGTGTATTGCGCAGGGTCACTCCGGAGGCGTTAATCGTCACATTATCGACTGTCATGAGCGGAGAGCCGTCTTCCGGTCCGTAGGTTCCCGCTACCACATAGGTAACATCGACCGGAGAACTGCTGGTTCCCCCACCGTTTCCGCCATTAGTGGATCCGCCCTTCTGGTTTGCGTTGCTGCCAGTTTGGCTGATTTGAGAAGTAATATCCTGTCCCCGGTAGGGGTCTATGATCTGCTTCTCGATTTCCAGCAACTGCTGCAACAGATCATTTTTCACCTCATTAGTGATTTGAATTCCGCTGGCATGCAGTGCATTGATGATCGCCTGCAAGGTGGTGTTGATCCTCTGGTTCTGGTTTTGGTTCTGCAGGTTGTTCACATTGACCAGCATTACAATGGCGTTAGCTTGCCGGTTCATATCGATACGAATGGCTGTATTGATCACCCAGCCCTGTTCACGGGCAAAAGCATCAATATCGCTTTGATCCATTGGGCCGGCCGGCACGGGAGTTGCTCCTCTGCTGTTGATAGCGCTGGTCTGATTGGCTCCTATAGAGACTGAATTATCACTGTCACCCTTCAATTCAACATTTCCCGTTAAGCAAGATACCCTGCAACTGCCGTCTGCATTTACTGTTATCTTGTAGAAAGTCCCCCTAACAGCAGCTACGCCCCAGGGCATATCGACCTTGATTTTTACTTTCTTCTGTTCTGCAGTTCTATACCAGGGCTGCGACTGAGCGGCCCCGGCTGCAGCCAGCTGATCGAAGCTGCTGCGTGAAGCAAATAGAGGAGTGAGACCAGCCCGTGTTTTATCATCGACCGGAGCCTTGTCCTCCTGTTTAGTTGCCAGCGCTCCGAAGATAGTTCCTTTTTTCACTTCAATATTCAAATTGTCTACATCAACCGCCAGACTGCCATCCTGTTTGATATAGTTGCGGCCTTCAGATCTCTTCACTAACAATTGGGTATTCTCTTCGACCAGGATACTGCTGCCATCCGGGTATGAGATATTGGCCCTGCTCCCTTTATCGCTGTCTATAATATCACCCTGAACAATACTCATGCCCTGTTTCAAGGCCATCGTCTTGTTGCCTCTGAGCAGAATCATATTTCCCTGTAGTTCAATTATTTTCCCTTCTAAAACAGTGCTGCTTAATCCAGGGTCCTTAGTCAGCAAAATGGCCAGGGCTCGGGCCAGATTCCCCCGGCTGATCGCTCTGTCCGGTTCAAGCTGCTGACTATCCTTAGCGGTTCCGATCATCTCGAGTTCCAACGCAGTAGCCATCTCCGGCGCAGCCCAGTGTTTTTGGTCCATATCCTTGAAAACTGGTAATGCTGCCCGTTCACCTTGTTTGGACAAGCGCATGATCAGGCTTATAGCCTGTGCACGTGTGAGTTTTTCATCCGGCCGAAAAGTCCCGTCGGAGTATCCCTTCAGATATCCGGCTCTAGCTGCAGCATCAATATAGCTTGCCGCCCAATAATCAACAGCAACATCAGTAAATGAAGCCTGGCCGACCGTAGGAGTTGTCAACCCGGCGGCTTTGACCAGGATCACAGCCGCCTGGGCTCGGGTGAGGCTGTCATCCGGGTGGAAGCTGCCGTCAGGCAATCCGCTCATAATAGAAAGGTTGGACAGGTAAGCAATGAAGACATAGTCAGGATTCTCCAAATTGACATCAGTGTAGATTGGTTTCGCCTGGGTTACGTCATTCCCCTCAACAGCAAGTGAAAAAGGTGCTGCAAAACATATTAGCAATGCTGTTATGTAAAAAAGGAGAATAGATCGTGAAGTCTTTTGCATTTTTTCACCTCTTTCTTTTATATTCGACATTATTCGATTTTAATAATAGTCTACATCATTAAACGCAAAATCACACTGATTTTCAGATAAATTATTCTAAAAGAGATGACTAATTTCCTTAATAGTCAAACAATATAATAAAAATGGTCCGCTTATTATCATAAATCAATAAGCGGACCATTTCATATAAGGTTATAATTTTGCGATTTTAGGGCTGGGAAAGCTGTATACTGCTCCAGTTGACCTGTACTGGACCGCCCCCAGTATATTGCTCGCAGTCTATTTTTATTACACGAGAGTCAAAATCTACAGATACACTGGTTATATAACGACCACCGGAGATTACCCACATCCCTTTTTGTATGTTGGCATCGTCAAATGCATAAATATTGGTTGTATATTCAGGGTGGTTATCTCCATCATCATAAATAAAATACCTGTATAGACCCCAGGTGAATATATAGCGAGGAGTATATGAGTTATGACCGGGATCACTAACTGCACTACCCGCAGTGCCTATAACCGGCTCACCCAGCACCACCGTTATGGCATACACCTTAACTGTTCCATCACCGGCCTTGACCGCCAGTTTATCTCCAAATATCAGTGTTGCCGTGTCCGCCTTGGCCGCAACCGCGTCAAATTCAGTATTGCTGGTGACTGTAGTTGCCGCGGCAACTACCTTCCAGGTCGCTTCCGCATGTTTGGTCAGATTGCCCAGGAAAGAAGCTACTGTGAGATTGGTGTTGATAACAACCGAATTGGCGATAATGGTATTGGCCGTATTGTCTATAGTATAGGCGCTGGCCGCATTGGCTACCGTACAGTCGCTGCTGTAGTTTCTGGTAATCACTAGAGTATACACCTGGTAAGTTACGCCGTCCTGGGCAGTGACCTTGATAAAGCTGGTATTCGAACCCGAATTAAGGTTGATGGTCTTATCTACAATTTCTGTCGTGCAGCTACTATCTTTATACATCTTCCAAGTGGCGGCTGGACTAACCAAAAGATCAACCGTCACACTGGCGGTTTCATTGGGTACACTGGCTGATATTTGCCCGGCTGCTATAACTGCTAATGCCGGCATAACCGACCCGATTACTCCGCAGGTATTACTGATTGAGCCGATCCCACTCATTGTGCTTCCACCTAGCTCGGCGGTTAATCCGGCGCCGATATTCCAATTCAACGGAATCCGCTCCATTGACACCCCGGCTGCATTGATAATCGCGTTGACCACCTGGCTTATTCCATTGATGATGGCGGCAGCGCTGGTGTTTAGGGTCTGGACGCTCACGCCTGCTGCAAGTGTCAAAGTGGTATTGGCGGCTGCCGTTGAGATATTTATGGTTTGAACACCACCGGACTCGATTATAATATTCAGATTCGGTACATCAATATCCAGGCTGGTGAAAGACCCTCTCAGTATTATCGTGGTGCCGGCCGGAATTGCACCGGATATTGCAACACCTGAAAAGCCGGTGCCGGTCAGCCCGCCCTCTTCGATTATCGCCCCAGATAAGAGCTGCAAAGGTCCGACCGAAGTGCTACCTTCGGCCACAATCCTCACGACGTTGCCGCTCTTGTTCGCTATGACATTACCCAATTGTGAATTAATAATATGAATGCTGGCGTGGCCTCCACCCTGGATCGTGGTCGAAACGGTCACACTGGTGTTGGTCAGCGTAACCTCTCCTTCGCCAATACCTGTAGCCAGTAGCAGGTCTCCTTCGATAATCATGTTTTCCAGAACGCAGCCCGGCTGGTTTACTACTACGTTCTGGGTTACCCGCATATTGCGCAGGGTGACATTTTCAGCATATACCGCCACATTGTAAACGGTCCACCTTGTCGAACTATCTGCCGGACCATAAACACCGGGCTGATAATAAGCTATCCCGCTAATACCCCCGTCCGAACTTGATGATGAGCTCGTCGAGGTACGCGGCCCGCTCTCCTGCCCGGGAAGGCTTAGATTCTGACCGAGATTACCCGGCATTTGTTCCAATTGCTGCTGCAGGTCTTGGACAACCTCAGGAGTAAGCTGTATGCCGCTGGCCTGCAGAGCATTAATGATTACCTGCAGAGTGGGCATCTGGTTCTCTATGGTTGGAGCTCCCGGTGCTTCTATCACCATCTCCAATATGGGAGCTTCCTGATTTTTATCCATCTGTAGAGCAGTGTTTACGATCCATTGCTGCTCATTATTGAAACCCTGCACCTCATTGCTGTCCATTTCCCCGGCTTCAGATGGCGCCTGTCCTTCTCCGATGATGGCACTGCTTTGATTCGCCCCCAGCGGAACGGTCCCCTGCGCAGAGCTGACATCAGCGCTGCCGGTCAGGCACGATACCTTACAACTGCCATCCTGGCTTACGGTAACCTTGAAAAAGGTCCCCCGGATTGCTGCCACACCCCAGGGCATATCGACCTTGACCTTTACCTTCTGTTTTCGCGCAGTTTTATACCATGCGTTCCCCGCCTCTGCAGCAGCCAGTTGAGGGATACTGCTGCGGGAGGCAAATAGGCTGACAGGTGTAGCGGATTGCTCTGAACTTCCTGAATTTTCTTCATTCCCCCTCTTAGCCAACGCACCATAAAGGGTCCCAGCCCTGACGTCCAGGTTGAGGTAATCGATGGCTACCGCCGGGGTTCCATCCATTTGTATATAGTTTCTGCCGATAGATTCTTTTACGGTAATGGTAGTGTTCTCTTCTATCAAAGCACTGCTGCCGTCCGGATAGGATATCGTCGCTTTACTGTCATTGCCTGACTGGATGCTATCACCCTTAAGAACTTCAATATCACCGGTCAGGGTCAGTATCTTTTCCGCACGTATTAATCTGATATCGCCATTTATATTACTTATTTCACCAACTAAAACCGCCTGATTCCGGCCCGGGTCGTTAGTAAGCAAAATAGCCAGTGCACGTGCCAGAACGGCTCTGGTCATATCAGCCTGCGGATAAACATATTGCTTTTCTGTCGACAAGCCTATCATATCCAGGGCGATGGCAGTACCAATATCACCGGCAGCCCAGTGCTCTGGTGTTAGGTCCTTCAGGGCGGGCAGTTCTGCCCGGTCACTTAAGGTGCATAAACGCATGATCAGACTTATGCCCTGTGCCCGGGTGAGTTTCTCATCCGGTCTGAAGGTGCCGTCCGGGAAGCCCTTGAGGTACCCAGCCTCCGCTGCAGCAGAAATATATGCATTCGCCCAGTGAGTTGCCGGAACATCGCGGAAAAAGGTGGCCGCTTGAACAGGCACTTGGAGATTGGCCGTCTTAACCATGACCACGGCCGCCTGCGCTCGGGTGATCCCATCATTCGGGCGGAAAGTGCCATCAGGAAAGCCAGTAATGAGGCCTTGATGATATGTATAGTTGATAAACGCACGATTGGGATCATCAGCCTTGACGTCAGTATATGGCACTGAGCCCGAAGAAGCCGCAGCAGCAGATGTGTCTAGATTGAAAACAATGAGAGCACTGCAAACTGTCATCAGGAGAGCCATGGCAAGGGGAGTGGATCTTCTAAATACGCCGTTTATGATAATCACCACCTTGTCAGTATTAGTGAATATCCACCTTTTTATATTTAATTCTATTTTAGTAGTAAAGTTATTATATTTACAGGGACTATTTGGTAGACTTGGCCCTCCGGCTTGTCTCCCCCCAATAATGTGTGCTAAGCTAGTATCGTTATTTCTCCAAATGAGAATTCTCAGGGGGTATTCTATTATGCAGCCAGCTAAAATAGGTCGCAATGACCCCTGCCCGTGCGGCAGCGGCAAGAAATATAAAAGGTGTTGCGGCGAATTGCATGAGTTTTTGGAGCCTACCATAGATCCATTTACCCGCATTAATAATCTAATGACGGCGGTAAAGTTTAAGCTTGATCAATTCTATGAGCGTGAAATTAAGCGAGTTCGTCGAGAACTGCAAAAACACTTTTTGCGCTTCTCAGTGGAAAACACCGTGAACCGTGATCATGAATCTATCTTCTCTGACTGGTTGTGGTTTGACCAGATTGGTGATGATGGTGATACTCTGGCCTATCTCTATTTAAAGAATAATGGTGAGTTCATCGAATCGCCATTAAAAGACTGCCTGGCTGCGCTTAACCTCTCATATCTCTCAGTATATGAGGTCATAGCGGCGGAAGGCTTGATCCTGGAACTGCGTGATATATTTCTGGACCGCAAATGCGAAGTGCTGCTGAAGGAACCCTGGGAGGGCAGCGACGAGACCATATCTGCCCTCTTGCTGGGGCGTCTTGTGCGCATGGCCGACGGCAATGTCTTCTCTGGCATGGTCCTGATGTTAGAAAATGATGATGAGCAAATGGACTTCCTCGTGGAACATTTGCAGCATGCCTGTAACCTGCAGGGGGATACCGCCATCAACCTGCTAAAGTTCAAGGGGGAAATAGTATACGGCCTTTTCAACCATGCCTTCAAGAAAACCCATGTTACTATTAACCATATCGAGGCAGCCAAAATCGATGCTGAAGAAAAGCAAAGGCTGCTCGGGAGGCTTAAGGACTCTTACCATCTGGTCCATGAAAATGTTGGGTTTCAATGGTTCGAGCCGACGGATAACAAGGAGGCTTATAACCGGATAGCGGTGGGTGCAGAATATGTTATAACCAGCCACGAGGTGCTGCAGGACCTGAATGATTGGAAATCACTGCAAAATGATATCTGGCCTGATAAGGAATTCATAGTACTAGGTGATCGTTTTATAATGAATCCTCCATTGCCTGAAATGGCCGACCTTTGGTTTACCATCATCAAGGATCGGGAATGTGAGGCATGGCTTAATACCCCTCACACTGAACTACAGGGCAAAACACCTGCCCAGATAATCACCGAAGAAAATGGACGTGAGCGTCTTAACCGCCTACTGGACGAGATGTATGACCGGGTAGACAATGACCAAGCCCGCGAATTGCTGGATTATATGCGGCTGCGTATTCAATAGCCATCAGAACAACTAAGACAGTTCTTTCTGCCTCGCTAACCCGTGGCAGAAAGAACTGTCTTTAT
>Ga0123335_1002030_pt1 | contig 31347 bp, 25 predicted proteins | sample BiotimSIPDNA_2_FD_89707 | JGI IMG/M metagenome (GOLD analysis project Ga0123335, IMG submission 89707) | Anaerobic biogas reactor microbial communites from Washington, USA - Biogas_R2 time_0 SIP DNA | ecosystem: Engineered > Bioreactor > Anaerobic > Unclassified | place: Washington, USA... | reverse complement strand
TTATATAATCGAGGATGATTTTGAGTCCGAATTTTCCGTTTTCACCAAGCCGACCGAAACGCTGTTTTCCCTGTCGGAACACGACAATGTTATATATCTGAATACATTTTCAAAAACAATTTCCCCCTCCCTGCGTATCGGGTATATGGTGCTTCCCGAACATCTTGTAACGCCGTTTAATGAAAACTTGGGCTTTTATTCCTGCACGGTGCCGACCTTTATGCAATATGTTCTGACCGAACTTATCAACAACGGCGACTTTGAACGACATATAAATCGTGTCAGAAGAAAAAAACGAAAAGAAATGACTTAACAACATAATTTAACAACTTGTCGTAAACAACAACTAATTTAAGGCGGTGCTTCACCGCTTTTTTCTATGTATATATGAAATTAAACTTCACAGTCGACCGCCTGCTTTTTTACGATAATCAAATTAAGAGTTGCCTCTGAAAAGTTTGTTATGTTCTTCTTTTTTCAAATTTAGGAGGACCTTTATTTATCAATTCCTCCATTTTTCTTTCTAATTCTGCTTTCCTCGCCTCCTTTATCTCTCTTGCCCGAATTTCTTCATCGGTTGTTTGTGTAAAAAAGACATCGTTTTTACTTTTTTCGTTAAAAATAAGACTTATCACATAGGCACGAATATTTCTAATTTCGCCTTTATTGCGGGACAAAATTTCACTCACATATTCAAAAGTCCCCCTGTCAATATCACGAAATCGCTCTTTTACGACCTTTATCGGATAGGTCTCACCGCATATTCTCATCGCCCTTTGTCCGCTTTTAAGCACATCGTTTACCGTTGAAACAAACATATCAAGCTCCTCTTTCCTGTTCCCGACTTTAAGTAACATATCATAATCTATCTTCCCCCTTATCTCGTCGGTATAGTCGGTACAGTCCGAACTTTCGAAAACTGCGGAAGCTTCGGTAATATCGGGAAAACCGGAAAAATCATAGTCGGAATTATCTCCGCATACTTTACTATAACTGTCTGTACTATTATCAACGCTCACCTTTTCATCCTCACTTAATTCGTTATAATCTCTGCTCTCGTCGACTTTGCTCACTTCTTTATATCCGCTGCTCTCGCCGACCTTGCTCTCTTTGTTTTCTTCACTTTCTACCATCTCTTTCCCCTGCTCTGCGGGCTTTGCGTCCGCTACCTCCTTGACATAAATGAAATCCGGTTTGCACCCGTTTCTTTGATAACGACTGATAAGTCCGAAAGACACCAACTCATTCATTGCTTTTGAGATTGTCTGTTTAGACCAATTAAGTACATCCGAAAGGCTATCGTGAGTGTAAACCACACAGGGATTTCCGCTGTCGTCAGTATAACCGTTCTTTATTGAAAGATTCATCCTGTCTTTTAGTACAATATATATCAACTTTGCCGTACCGGAAAGACTTTTGTATTTCTGACTGAATATCAAATCCTTAGGCACAACAATAAACCCATTTTCATACCCCATTCAAATTTTACCTTTATTCTGTTCTGTGCAATTCTTTTTCACAGTCATATTGTATCACAGATTGAAAATCCTGTCAAGTAGGTTTCGCAAAAATATTTTTTAATGCAATTTAATTTCATTTTCTTCTTTTCATCCTCTCCCTCCAATAAAATAAATTTCTTAATTTGTTGATTGATGTTATTCATCAGTATTATTCATTAGTGTTATTCCTTAATATTACTCCTTAATATTATTTGCCCCTATTTTTTGTACCTTTAACCCCTATTTTTTATACCTTTAACCCCTATTTTTTGTACCTTTAACCCCTATTTTTTGTACCTTTAACCCCTATTTTTTGTACCTTTAACCTCTATTTTGTATACCCTTAACCATTAAATTTTGTACCCTTAACCCATAAAAAATAAGGGTTAATTTTTAATATATTCAAAGAAAACGGCGGATGGAAAACTCATCCTATCACTCTCTGCCGTAATAACAAAACAGCCCCGAAGGAGCTGTTATTTTGTTAGCCGAACATCTATACAGATGAAAAAACACCCTGCAAGATGCAGAGTGTGTGATAAGAATTTGTCCCAGATAGGAATTATCTTTTGGAGAACTGTTACGACGGGAAAAAACAGTCTAAGCCTAACGGATTAAAAAATAATTATATATTAATTCCCCCATATATTAAACTTCTTGCAGATTTTGCTCTCGATTTTTTCGTATTTCTCCAAAACCAAATTCCAGCGTTTATCCCAAACCTTAAAGAACGGCTTTTCAATCAGATGAATCCGCAATAAATCAATAACGGCACAGATGATAAATATTCCCAAAACGCTGCCAAATGCGTGGATAACCAAATAATCTGAATTGAACATCTCAACATTTTTCAAAGTGTCAATCCATAGCCATCGAGTCATATTTGCACTGTTTGCATGTATGCACAGTACACCAAATGTCGTTGCGGAAACAGTATTGATAAAACGACTTTGTTTAATATTAACATTTTTGAAAAACATAAACGAACTAACTCCGATTATAACCGCAAGAATTGCATTAGAATCAGTTACAAAGAAATAGCGAGGCTTGCTTATAGCTTGACATACTATAACCGAAGCTGCTCCCAAAATTACGGTAACAAGCGACATTACACTCCAAATTTTTGTCTTTTCAAATATTGGTTTCGGATAAAGACGAATATAAGAGGCGATAAAATACAAAACAATAAACCACGACACATAATTCATCCTTACGCTGAACTTCGGCAAAGAGCCGAATAATGTATAAGTAAACAAGCTCAATAAAAGCAATTTGATATGTTTTTTCTCATCCAAATTTTTTATCAAAATATTCAAGAAAGGAATTGTCAAGAAAAAAATGAAATAGCAAGCCGTGAAACCTCTTGAAATTTCTTTTATAGGGATAAGCAGATCAACAATAGCAGATAATGACAGTTCTACATAACCGGTTAGGATAAAAATTAAGGAAATAATGAGTTTGTAAAAAGCCCATTCCAAAAAAAGTTTGGCAAATTTTTTGGCAGTGATATTTGATTTGCACATAAAATAACCTGTAATAAGCACAAAACAATTTATACCGATTTTCCCCCATGCTCCGAATACTGCAATAAACATTGCACGCCAAGACAAAGGATTGCTGTCAAGTACCCCGCCTATTGCCATATAATCCGAATGGGCAACATAATGATGAGCCACAATGGCTATCATTGTGATTATGCGATACAGTTCCAGATTGGACTTTCTTACTTTTGTCGGCACACTGCCTTTTTTACTTAATTTCTCCATATAAACTCCAAAATAAAAGGTCAATAATATAATTGACGGCTAAATTGATAAAAAGAAATATCTGTTTTTAGTCTCTTTTTTTATTTTAACGAAATATCTATAGCTTGTCAATAGATATTTTCGGTTTTGTCTGTTCCTCACAAGCTAAACTTGGCTGAAATTATCATAATATATACAGAAACACACCCTGCAAGATGCAGAGTGTATGATAAGAATTTGCCCCAGATAGAAATTATCTCTTTGAGAACTGTTATGACGGGAAAAAACAGTCCGGTGGACTGTTTTTCGGAATAACCGCAACAATGCGGCAGCATTGTGAGGATGTCCGCAGTTGAAAAAAGCCCTGCTTGGAGCAGAGCATTTTGCAAACATCTCTCGTAAGAGTGATTATCTTTTGGAAAACTGTTATGACGGAAAAAACAGTCCGGTGGACTGTTTTTCGGAGTAACCGCAACAATGCGGCAGCATTGTGAGGATGTCCGCAGTTGAAAAAAGCCCTGCTTGGAGCAGAGCATTTTGCAAACATCTCTCGTAAGAGTGATTATCTCTTTGAAAACTGCGGAGCACGACGAGCACCCTTGAGACCGTACTTCTTTCTTTCCTTCATTCTCGGGTCGCGAGTGAGGAAACCAGCCTTCTTGAGTGCGGGACGAAGTTCCTCGTCATACTGAAGAAGTGCACGGGAAAGACCGTGACGAATTGCACCGGCCTGACCTGTAACACCGCCGCCGTTTACACGACAGATAATATCGAACTTGCCTTCTGTTTCGGTAAGAGCGAGAGGCTGACGAACGATGAGTTTTAATGTTTCAAGACCGAAATAATCATCAATTTCTCTGTCATTGATAATGATTTTGCCTGTTCCGGAATAAACACGGACACGGGCGACAGACTTTTTTCTTCTGCCTGTACCGTAAAAATAAGGATTACCTTCGTACATTTATCTCTCTCCTTCCTTAAAATTCCCAAGCGACAGGCTTCTGAGCCTCGTGCTTGTGATTTTCACCTTCATAAACATGAAGACGAGTAAAAGCGGCAGCACCGAGTTTGTTGTCGGGAAGCATACCCTTGACAGCCTTTTCAATTACGAAGCAGGGCTTCTTTTCCATAAGGGTGCTGTACTTAATCTTCTTGAGGTTACCGATATAACCGGTGTGATGATAATACATCTTCTGATCAAGCTTCTTGCCGGTTAAAACAACCTGAGATGCGTTGATAACGATAACGCAGTCGCCGCAATCAAAATGCGGAGCAAAAGTCGGCTTGTTCTTGCCGCGAAGAAGGTTTGCGGCCTCAACGGCAACTGTGCCGAGAGTTTTGCCGGCAGCATCAATAACGTACCAATTACGTGTGATGTCGCCTGCTTTAGGCATATAAGTTGACATAACTTTCTCCTTTTCGTAAAGTGCCTTGACATATTATCATACTTTTTTCGCTTTGTCAAGTAAATTTTTCAACTTTTTTAATATAATCTTGAATTGCTCTTGTTTTCTCGTTTATTCGTATGTTTTTCTCGTTTTTTCTCAATGACTATTTTTAATATTGAACGACAACAAACAGATAAGAAAAAAGCGGGTTGCCCCACTTTTCATCAGTTAATAATCTTTTCACCGTCAAAGACGATAAAACCGTAGGCATCGCCAGCCATCCCGCCGTCAAGGAAATGCTTTTTAAGTTTTCTCTGCATGGAAGTGTCTTCCTGCCAATCCTCAACCGGTAAATCGCCGTTTGCGTAATAAACACGCCATGCGTCGTAAAACTTGTCCTTTTCTTTTACGCAGGTTAAGTCAAAATCCTTTTGGAATTTGGAAACATTCGACTGTTCACCCAATGCTTTTGCATAAGGCGGGAACAAAAGCCATGACGAACAGGTAAAAATAATCGGACCTTCAAAATTGTCGCGTGCCTTATAAAACTCGTATGCTCGCCTATAACTGTCAAAACGCACCTCGTCGGTAAGCGAAACGGGATGTGAGGGGATATGAAAACCGTAGACCTTATCACCGGGTTTTACGATAATATCGCCTTTTTCATAAACCGCACCGTCATAGGTGTTCTTTTCAAACTGGAAACGTCCCAAGGCAAAGCGGTCAAGTTCATAAAATCTTCCGAACCAGCCCGTGACGAAAGTACCCCAGACGGATTTGCACTTATGACATTCGACAAGTTTTGCACGCAAGTCGAGAGTTGAGTCCCAGAAAATCTGTTCGTCAATTTCCTGCTCCTTATACTTTTCAAAAAGACGAGGCAGAGCCGCCAACAGGAAAAGCATCTGAAGCGTATAGGTATTCTCTTTCATCTTTTCGGCGAGTTTGTCGGAAATCGCAATAAAAATTTCGGAATGCTGATTTTTGTCAGCATAAAAAGCATCGACAACACCGTCGAAATATGCGGAATAATATAAATCGTTGTTGATAAGGTCAATAAGCCTGTCAAATTCTTTTATCGCTTCTTCGGGAAATTCCTGATGCGACATAAAATTGTCAATAAACTCTTTGTTCATTACTTAGATTTTTACCTCTGAACCGGTTGCGGCACTCTTGTAGATTGCGTCGATAATATCCATAAGAGAAACACCGTCTGCTGCGGGAGCAAGACATTCGGCTCTGCCCAAGACCGCATCGACGAAATTTTTAATTTCTGCGTCAAAACTTTCTTCAAATACAAAATTCTTGTTTGACGGGAAACTTAAATCAACGAGATGACCGCAAAGGTCGGATGCCATCGTAACCTCATCGCCCAATTTTGCACCGCCCTTATCTCCGTAAATTTCAATCTCGGCACGAGGCTCTGCCGTGTTAAGCGAAAAACTTGTTTCAAGGCTGATAATTGCACCGTTATCAAAACGAATAAGAGCCGTCGCAAAATCTTCAACGTCGAAAATATCATTTTTGGCTCTGCCGGTTGATACCCAAGCCTTGCTTTCTTCAAGATGACGTCTGTCGCCAATCTTATCGAAAGTAGCCGCATAGACGGATACGGGCTTATGATTTCCCATAATATATTTACAAAGGTCGATAACATGAACACCCAAGTCGATGACGGGGCCGCCACCTGAACGGGACTTGTCGCCGAACCAGCCGCCCGGAGCACCGTTTCTGCGGACATAGGTGGCTTTTGCGTAATACATATCACCGAAAAATCCGCCCTTGACAAAGTCAATCAAGGTCTTTGCATCTCTGCCGTGACGACGGACAAAACCAATCATGAGGAGTTTTCCGTTCCTGTCGGCTGCCTCTTTCATGGCTCTTGCTTCTTCGCCGTTCATTGCCATCGGCTTTTCACAGATAACATGGCAACCCGCATTGAGAGCCGCGATGGTACATTCGGCATGAGCACTGTTCCATGTGCATACGGAACAAATATCAATTTCGGGATGAGCTTTGAGCATTTCGTCCTTGTCAAGATAACGGCGTTCTTCGGGAATTCCGAAAGTGTCGCCCATATATTTAAGACGGTCGGGGTTGATGTCGCAAAATGCGTATACCTCGACATCATCTTTCAACTGACGATAGCCTTTGATATGACATTCGGAAATACCGCCGACACCTATAACTGCTGCTTTTAATTTTGACATAAGAAAACTCCTTAAAAATGCAAATTTTGACTTGCAAATATTCCTGATATATGGTATCATATAATTGTAAAAAAAGCAAGAGTTTTTTGAGGAGGAGTTATTAAAAAAATGCGTGAAAGTTTTATTATTGACGGTATACGTATCCCTGTAGGCAGGTTGGCTATCATTCCCACAAGAGGCTGTGAAGACCTGGCAAGAGAAATCAATGCTTGGGTTGTTTCCGAAAGAAAAAATGACGGTGTTGCGATAAATGTCTCCGAAGAAGGTATTGATGTTCACCGCGATATACCGGAAGATTACATTATTTATCCCGACCTTGTCCGCTTCCAGACCGGTGAAGGCAAGTGCGTACTCAACGATTCCGTCCGCGGTGCCGACGTTTTCATCATCTGCGACGTATTTAACCGCAATGCGACAACAAGATTTTTCGGTGAAGACAGACCGATGAGTCCCGATGAACATTTCTGCGACTTAAAAAGAATTATCGATGCCATCAACGGCAAAGCAAGAAGAATGACCGTCATTATGCCGATGCTTTATGAAGGCAGACAGCACCGCAGAACAAAGCGTGAATCTCAGGACTGTGCAAGTGCACTTATTGAGCTTACTTCACTCGGCGTTGAGAACATTATCACCTTTGACGCACACGATCCGAGAGTTCAGAATGCAATTACAAAACATACTTTTGAAGACATCAGCACCCGTCATCAGATGATAAAAGCATTAAACGAATACGGCAAGAAAGAGGCACAGGCACATCCCGAAAATCCCCTTGACTATAAGATTGATCCTAAGAAACTCACTATCATATCCCCCGACGAAGGCGGTTTAAGCAGAGCTATCCGCTATTCAAACGTTCTTCACGTTCCGCTCGGAACTTTCTACAAACGTCGTGATTACAGCCGCACGGTTGACGGCAAAAATCCGATTCTTGAACATAAATATTTAGGTACTCAGGAAGACATTTATCAGAAAGACATTGTTATCGTTGATGATATGATTTCTTCCGGCGGCTCCATTCTTGAAACAGCAAAGAAATTAAAGGAAATGGGTGCCCGCAGAATTTTTGCCTGCTCCGCATTCGGTCTTTATACCGAAGGTCTGGCTAATTTTGATGAAGCTTATGAAGCAGGTTATATCACTCAGGTATTCAATACAAACCTTGTTCATGTTACAAAAGAACTTCTTAACAAACCTTGGTTTACCTATGTAAGCATGTCAAAATATATTTCGTTTATCATCAATTACTTGAATACAAACCGCAGTCTTTCCTCAATCGTTGACCCCGATCCGCGTATCACCAAACGTCTTTATGAAAAATATCCCGAAATGTGGGCGGAATATCTTGATGCGAAAAAAGCTCAGGAAGAAGCCGAAAAAATAAATAAAAATACTGAAAAATAGACAACAGGAGCTTAAAATGAAAAAGATTATTGCCGTAATTCTTTCCCTTGTTCTGATAATGTCTGCCTTTTCCGTCGGATTTGTATCATCTGCGGAAGACAATATCGAAACTCCGGAAGAATTTATTTTCTCTGCAAAACAGGAATCAAAATTCAAATTTGCCACAAGCATTAACAAAGTCCTTGATTTCATTCTCAATGAAATTGTTTTTGGTATTTTTGCCCGAATGATACCCGACAACAAAGATGTTGAAAATCTGGCTGACTTCAATCTTGACGAATATGCCGATTTCTATGAGGGAACGGAAACCTTCCTTGATGCTGCCGAAGATGATGCCCGTTGGTATTTAGGCTATGACAAAGAATCCATCATTCCCGACGACTTCGGCGTACAGGGCAAATACGCAAGAGGCAGTTATATACCCTATTGGTATTCAACCGAAGTTCACAAGGATGAAGACGGAAATGACGAGGACTTAAATGTCCGCTCTATCGCAATCAACGACGGAACAGACAGAGGAACTGCCATTTTCGCAACAATTGACTGTGTAGGTCTTTCAAACTACGATGTAAGAAAAATCCGTGCTGCAGTCGCCGATTTCGCTGAAGAAAACAATATTATCTCAATCAATGTCAGTGCTTCACACACTCATACGGGAATTGACTCTCAGGGTGCATGGAACAATCCTTTCAAGGCAGCCTCTAACAATATGGCCGGCAAAGATGTATTTTCCGGCGTAAATGCAGATTTCCTGAATAAAGTCATTGATGCAACCGCCTTATCAATAAAAACCGCATACGAAAATCTTCAGTCCGGTACTCTGACATACTACAAATACGATGCCACCGACTATATCTGGGCACGTACAACCCCCAGAGTCTGCGATCAGAATATGTATATTCTTAAATTCACTCCCGACGAAATTACCGAAGAAAGCAAAAACGGCACCTATATTTCCTCATTCGGCGTTCACCCCGAAATTGTTTCTTACGACTGGTTGGTCGGTCTTAAAAGAGATACAAAACTTTCTGCCGACTTTATCTATTATATTGATAAGATTATGGAAAAGGCAGGCTATAATTTCATCTACATTCAGGGAAATGTCGGCACAAATGTTACAGGTCGGTTTTTCTCTAATGACAATGTTACTGAAAATTTTCATGACTCTGCAATGCGTTACGGCTATGAGGTCGGTTATGTAATGCTCGGTATGGACAAGAGTGTTGAGGAATGTATTGCCATAAATGAAGCAACCGGCGACCTTTTGGGTGTTTCAAAATATGCCGGTAAGGTTGAAGGATATACCACATGGTACGAAGACGGTTTCGTTGCTACTGAAACTTTTGAAGTTGAGCCGTATCTCAATATCAGATCCGCCCAGATGATGTTTACCGCACAGAGTAATGTTGCCAAGCTTCTCTCCAAGGCGGGTGTCGCATCCAACAAACTTGTAAAAGACGGCTCTAAATATTACTTTGTAACCGAAATCGGTTATGTGGAGTTCGGCAATGCAATTCGTGCCGTCATGAACCCCGGCGAACTTTATTCCGAACTTCTTGTCGGTAACGAAAAATTAAGTCAGGTAAACGGCGGTTTTGAATATGACTGCCTTCGCGATTGTTTCGGTGAAGATATTATTCTTTTCGACCTTATGAATGACGCGGTTGGCTATCTCGCACCCGATAACTATTACGTTCTTGCAGGTATTCAATATGACGCTGCCGGCGACATTTATGAAAGCGAAAGCTGGTGTTTCCTCGTCTCTCCCGGCAAAAATGCCGCTTCAGAATTCTTTGCTGCCCTTACTGAGCTTATGAAAGATATTTAACATACTCAAAACTTACCCGCTGATGTCAGCTTTCTTACCTAATCACCAAAAGTCAGACAAGAAAAAAATAAAAAAAGGATGTGATTTTTATGAAAAACAAAAAGGTCATTGATATGCGTTCACAATTGATGCTTGTTGTATCTGTCATCGTAGCGATAGGATGTATCGTAAGCACAATTTCGGTATCAGCGACAAGCGGGTACAAGTTGGGAGACGTCAATCACGACGGGAGAGTCAATTCAATAGACGCACGCTGGGCATTACGATATGCTCTCGGTTTAAGCGTCTGTGACGGTTTTGACGCCAAACTCGCCGACTGGGACAACGACGGCAAAGTGAAATCGGGAGATGCAAGAAATATTCTGAGATACGGATTAGGGCTTGATGACTATCCCGAATGGTACACGGCAGAAAACGACTCTACGGAAACTCCGACAGAACTTCTTGCCGATGATACGTCAGAAACTCTTACCGGTGAATCCGGCGAGACAACGGCAGGAGATCCTTCGGGAGAAACCGCAGAGGCTTCATCACTAACGGATACAGCATCATCTACGGATGCAGCGTCATCTACAGATGGACCGCCCACCGAAACCCCGACAGGTGATATGCACACCATTCTGCACACCACTGAGCCACTTACGATCATGCCGACTAAACCAATTTTTGAGACAACCACCAAAAAACAAAGTGAAATTCCTACCGGTCTTTTTGAAACAACAACCAGAAAGCTGATAATTGACCCGCCAACCGGTATCGTTTCGCCAACAAATCCGCTTATCCCCTCTTTGATAGAGCCGACAGTGAGACCTATCGAAAAACCGGTTTTCCCGTAAGGAACGACAGAAACACTCTGCTTTAACGACAGAGTACATTCTTTGGTGAAAAGCCGTTACAACACTTGTCTTTTACATCTCCTGCAACCAATATGCGAAAACTTGAAAAACAAGCCGACAAGAGTTAATACATGGCTTTGAACCGCAAACAAAAAAGGAGTCGATTTCGCTTAATTCGGCTCCTTTTTCTGATGAATTTCAGCAAATCAAGCATGAAAAAGCAAAATGCAAACTTGCTGAAAACAGCACATTCCTATCCGGTTTTGATTTTTAATATATTGACAAATTAAAATATTTATTGTATAATAAGTAAAATACTACGAAAAGAGGACTTATGAAAGTAGCAGCATATTGCGGCTCTCGTCCCGGCGTTCGTCCGGAATATATGGAATTTGCCGCAAAATTTGGAAAAGCACTTGCCGAAAATGGTCATACACTTGTTTTCGGCGGCTCTCATGTCGGACTTATGGGTGCGGTTGCAAACGGTGTCCTTGATAACGGCGGAAATGTTATCGGCGTTGTTCCCGATGTTGAATATATAAAAAGCGTTGAACACAAGACTCTGACAAAAACATATTACACCGCAACCATGAGTGAACGCAGAAATAAGATGATTGAACTTAGCGATGTCTATGTCGTCCTTCCCGGCGGTCCCGGCACATTGGACGAAATGAGCGAAGTTTATTGCCTGAATCAGCTTGATATTGATAAAAAACCCTGCATTATGGCAAATGTTGCAGGTTATTATGATATGCTTAAAGCGTTTTATACCCAGATGATGACCGAAGGATTTTTGGTTGACGACAGTCTTGACGAACTCATTTTTGTATCGAGTGTTGAAGAAATTATTGATATTATAGCAAGATTATGAAACAGAAATTATTTAACAAAGATATTGCCCCTCACTGTGCAATATGCAAGCACGGAAAACTTACCCCCGACGGCACGGAAGTTATATGTCCGAAAAAAGGAATTGTTGCCGCAGATTTTCTCTGCGGGAAGTATGCTTATGACGTATTAAAAAGAACTCCGCGAAGAATGAGCTTCGAGGAGCTTTCGGATGACACTTTCAACCTTTAGAAAACACCCGAAATAGCGGAAGGCACGAAGCAAAGAATTGCTTATATGCTTTGCAATAATCCTCGCTCATTTTCTCTCTTTTACAGCCTCCGCCGCGACAGATTTTATAAAATCTGCAGGTCTTACATTCATCACGAACTTGAAGGCTCTCCTCGATAAAGAGGCGGGCTTTTTTTGATTCGAGCATATCGTTTAAGCTGTCATTGTTTATATTTCCGAGCAACCATTCGTCAGTACAGAAGAAGTCGCAGGGATATATATTCCCGTTGCCTTCAACCACAATCTGATGTGTGCAATGTCCGTTAAGACCGCATTGTTCCGCCTTTTCGCCGTGGTACATACGCACCCAGTTGTCAAACTGACGGATACTTAAATATTTCCCCCGCACAAAATCCTTGACGTATAAATTAAACGCACGGATTAAAAATTCGGCATATTGGTCAGAAGTCATATAAAGCTCACTTTCGGTCTTGTCCCCGACAGGTCGCAGACAGGGTATAAACTGAATATAACCATAGCCCTGAGAACGAAAATGCTTGTAAATCCGCTCAATATTATCCGCACAATATCCCGTCAGAACGGTCAGAATATTAAACTCGACACCGTATCTTTTAAGTTTATTGGCTGCCTGCGTAATCTTATAATACGCATTATTCCCATTGGCATCAACGCGAAAACGATTCCCGTCAATATCCCCGTCAAGCGAAAGACCGATTAAAAATCTGTTGTCGAAGAAAAACCTCGCCCAGTCATTATCAATCAAAGTACCGTTAGTCTGCAACGAAAAATAAACCGGAGAATTTTTTGTATTATATTTTTTGACGGTATCAACAAAAAAACGAAAATAGCAAAGTCCCGCACAAAGCGGTTCCCCACCCTGAAAAGCAAAAGCAATGCTTCCCCCGTCAGCGGCTTCAAACGCACTTTTAATCAGATTTTCGGCAGTATCCTCACTCATGACACCGTAAGAAAAAACTTCCCGATTTTCCGCAACGTCACAATAGAAACAGTATTTGCAACGCAAATTGCAAATACTTGAGGCGGGTTTAATCATAATTGAAAGGTTTTTCATAAGTTTTTTCAAAGATTTTTTGAGAAAATCCGGTTTTTAATCGTACTCGTTGACAGGGGAGAGATATAAATATTCAGTTTTCCGTCTTCCTTACAAACGATAAATGATTTCGGCAAGTCATAGGGACTTAAATAAATCACCCGACCGTCTTTTTCGGCATCGGACAAAAAATCACGTGCCGTTTTCGTAACCGTTACCGCATCCATATCGAAAATTCCGATAACATTTTTCTCACGGATAACCGCGTTCTGACCAATATGGATATACATTATTTTTCCACTTTGATATTCACACCGTCGGATTTTATGATAATGTTACCGATTTTATCGGTGCGTAAGACTTCAATTTCCATTTCGTCAAATAAGGAAAGAACCTCACTGTGCGGATGACCGTAACTGTTGTCCGTCGCACAGGAAATCACGGCATATTTCGGGTTAATCGCCTCGATAAATTCCTTGCTTGAAGATGTGCTTGAACCGTGATGACCGACTTTCAGAACGTTGGCGGATATGTCGTAATTATGCTGAAGAATCTGCTTTTCAACCTTTGCTTCGCAATCGCCGGTAAAGAGAAAACTCGTTTCTCCGTATGTCATTTTGCAAACGACGGACATATTGTTAAGTTCATCCGACTGAACAAAGGGGGCTAATATCGTTATCTCGGCTTCACCAAAGGAATAGGTGTCCTCGGGATATGCTGCATAGACGGTCGCACCGCTTGACTGGATTGATTTGAGCATATCTTCATAGCAAGCAGTCGTCGGCGTGTTACGCTTGACCAATTTCGGCATAATGATATTCTCGACGGTAAAAGCGTCAATAACCTCGCTCATTGCACCGATGTGATCCGAATGAGGATGGGTGGCAATAACATAATCTATCGTATCGAAACCGAGCGTTTCGATGTAGGTTATAACCGTGTCGGCATATTCCTTTTCGCCCGCATCGATAAGCATAATATCCTCACCCGAAACAATAATTTCACAGTCCCCCTGCCCGACATCGAGATAATGAACTTCAATCGTGTTTTCGGATAAATCGGGAGTCGGCTCAATACCGAACATTTCATAAAGCTTATCGCTGTTGCCAATAAGAGTAGCTACCAATGCGATTACAAAGACAACTGCAACCGCAATTATTATCACTTTATTTTTTGCCTTTTTTGTAAGTTTTTTTTCGCTCATTTTTACGAACCTCACTTTTTATTTTACCTTTTATGAGACAATCCTTGCCGTCGCCGATTAAATCGGTGCGACGTGCTTTTTTTAACGCATCTTCAACAAGCCTGCGATTCTGAGGCAGAAAATACTGCATCAAGGCTCTTTGCATTGCCTTTTCATAAGGCTCTTTTGCAACATATACCGGCTCCAAAGTATAGGGATCCATTTCGGTATAATACATAGCCGTCGAAATCGTCCCCGGTGTGGGATAAAAATCCTGAACCTGTTCGGGTCGAAGTCCCTGTTCTTTGATAAAAAGAGCAAGTTCAACCGCATCTTTAAGCGTGCATCCCGGATGTGAGGACATCAAATACGGAACGATATATTGCTCTTTCCCTGCCTTTTTCGTCAAATCGAAATACTTTTCTGCAAACCTGATATAACTTTCAATATGCGGTTTGCCCATTTTGTCCAGCACATAAGCCGAACAATGTTCGGGAGCGACTTTCAGTTGTCCGCTTACATGGTGTCTGACAAGTTCATTAAAGAAACTGTCATCTTTATCTTCAATCAGATAGTCAAACCGAATACCCGAACGGATAAACACTTTCTTGACTTTCGGAAGTTCGCGAAGTTTTCGCAAAAGTGAAAGATAGTCGGAATGGTCAACTTTGAGATTTTTACACGGCAAGGGGGCAAGACATTTTTTGCCTTTGCATAAACCGTTTTTCTCCTGTCCCGAACAGGACGGTTGTCTGAAATTTGCCGTCGGGCCGCCGATGTCGTTAATATATCCCTTAAAATCGGGCATTTCGGTTAATAGTTTCGCTTCTTTAATAACCGACTCGTGACTTCTGACTGTAATATATCTTCCCTGATGATAGGCAAGTGAACAGAAATTGCACGCACCGAAACATCCGCGGACATGGGTGATAGAGAATTTTACTTCCTGAATACCCGGCACACCGCCGTCTTTTTCATATACGGGATGATAATTTCTTTCATATGGAAGTTCATAAACCGCGTCAAGTTCGGCTGTCGTGAGCATCGGCATGGGCGGATTTTGAACAAGCATCTTTTTGCCGTGCTTTTGTTTGAGCATTTTCCCCCGCACAGCGTCGTGTTCATCCTGCTGAATGCGGACACTTATCGCATATTCTCTTTTGTTATTCCGAACATTATCAAGTGAGGGACATTCCGCACCGCCAAAAGGAGTATCGACGGTATCAACCAGATAGCAAGTACCCAATATGTCGTGAAGCTCCTCAATTTTCTCGCCTTTTTGAAGTCTTTGGGCAATTTCCAAAATCTGCTTTTCTCCCATTCCGTAAATAAGCAAATCTGCACCGCTTGAAACCAAAATCGAGGGTAATATCTTATCGTCCCAATAGTCATAGTGGGCAAATCTGCGTAAAGAAGCCTCAAGTCCGCCGATAACAATGGGAATATCCCCGTAAGCCTCACGAATGAGTTTGCAATAAACATCCACTGCCCTGTCGGGACGCTTGCCGATAACGCCACCGGCGGTATATGCGTCGAAAGTTCTCCTGTTCTTTGCGACGGTATAATGAGCAACCATCGAGTCGATATTTCCGCTTGACACGAAAAATCCGTAACGTGGACGACCGAATCGGGTAATATCATCAAGACTATTCCAATCAGGTTGAGATAAAAATGCAATACGAAAACCGTCATTTTCAAGCACTCTGGTGATAATTGCGGGACCGAAAGATGGGTGGTCTACATAAGCATCACCCGAAACATAGACGAAATCGACATATTGCCAATCCCGTTTTAACATTTCCTCTTTTGAAATCGGTAAAAACATAATTAAAAGTTATTAAGATAATAAAGTATTCCGTTGGCAATCGCTCCTGAAATAAGTTCCTGACCGCCTTCGGAAATCAGAACATTACAATCGGACACATTGGTTAAATATCCGCATTCGACCAATACTGAGGGACATTCTTCAAGACGGGTAACCTGATAGGGAAAGAATTTTGCACCTTTATTTATTGCCGCATATTCGGGAGTACCGACCGGATAAATGGATTGATAGGCGGTAACCAGATTTGAATGAATTGACGAGGCAAGGGGCATTGAATAATTGTAGTAATAAAAAGTGTGCGTGCCGCTGCTTGTGGTGGTATTTGGATCGCCGTCGCAATGAATGGACACAAAACAATCGGGGGAAGTTCTGCCGACCAAAGTACGCTCGTCCAAGGTTACATCCTCATCGCCGTATCTCGTCATAACAACATTTATTCCCTGCTGTTCAAGTTTATTTTTAACTCTCCAAGCAAGCGAAAGGTTGATGTCTTTTTCATATATACCGCTGTATACACTATATGTTCCCGTATCATCAAAACCGTGACCGGCATCAAGCATAACTGTTTTTGTTTTCTGCACCGCAGGTCGGTCATTTACCCTAATCTTATAGGTGTTTCCGACAAGCTCAATGTGATAGCCGTAAAAATATCCCGCAAGCTTAAAATGGATACGCAAAGTCGTATTTCCGTTAACTCCGACATTTATCCATTCAACGGCACTGATACTTTTACTTTTGGAAACATCGAAAGTGTCGAAAACCCGATCGGTATAGTAAAATACAATATCGAGATAGGAACTGTCAACGCTTGCAACGGCAAAAGGTCTTCCCTGAGCATTTGCGTAATAGTTCTGGGGATTTAATATAACATTTGTGGGGACTGCCCAGTCACTTGCTATCTTCAATTCAGTTGCATCGGATTTTATTTCGCAACCGACCGCCGATAACCTGTTTTGCGGCATTTTATAGCCGTTTTGCAAGACCTTGACCTGTTTTGCATATATCTTTTTTCCGCATTGAAGATTGAACATAAGCTCATCTTCATAACTGCAAACACCCGTGATGTAATCAAAAGTTCCTTGCAGAAGCGGAGTTGTAAGCGGCGATGATTTATCGTCAGCATTTTCATTCGGCGTACATTCGGCGTGATTTTTAAGCACTTCAACCATCGGAGCCGTACCCAGACCGTGATTTGAATAAGCAGTCTTTAATACGGTATTTGTCTGATATAATGACATATAAATCGGCTTTTCGGCGGAAGGAGCCGCACTTGCAAAATACGAATAATCAACGGTCGTGCCGATAACCGTAACCGAACCTGCCGTATAAGTCTCTGTTTCGCCGTTATGATTTGCATATATTTTAATGTTTCCAAGCTCGGTATTTTCTGATACTACGGGCAACAAACAAGTTGCGGAATATAAAACCATATCCCCGCTGCCGCTTGGGACTAAATCTATTTTCGTGCCGTTAATCTCTGCATACACTTCGCTTTGTGCTTTGCAGGTCGCAGAAATTTCAATCTCCGTTCCGCCTTTTGCGGTAATTTTACCTTTCGGAGAAACTCCCGAAATAAGTGACATTTCGTAATTTATATTAAATGTCTTTACCTCATCACCATAGATAAATTCATAGACATTTTCACCCAACTCAAGCATAACGTCAAATGCAAAAGCACCGCAAGAAGCTCTTTGAATATTCGTGCCGTTGCAGACCAATTCTTTATCTTTTGAGGCACTGCCCATAAAGCTTAAACGGGGATTACTTGTTTTGAAGCTTGTTTTTATGGGATATGAAAAAGTCAATTTAGATGTATCAGGAGTAAAGAAAGTAGTATTCTCAATATAATTTCCTTTGGTTGTTCCGGTTGTCGGCTCAGTATTTTGAGCACTTAAAACATCATCCGTTGCGGTCGTGGACTCTGACGGATTTTTGTTGTCGTTTTTGTTCTTAAACATAAAACCTGCTGTCACCAAGATTACAAATATTATTATTGCAACAAGTGACGCAACAAGTACTTTATTCTTCATTCTTATTCTCCGGATTCTTCCAGGAACGAATAGTCATATATCGCTTAACTCCGTCATAAGTTTCGGTAAACACAAAGCCGACAAAATAATCTTTTTTACATGACGTACAGTGATGTTTCGCAAAAATATTATAGTTGTTCACACGAAAAGAATCTTTGCGAATCAATGGTGTATGGCAAATTGGACAATTTACCGTCATAAGTTCGGGAGTAATCAACGGATCGGAAGGATTGGTTATTTTGCGTTTACGGAAATTTCTGCGTGCATAATACTCATCGTCACAAATGACCAATTTGCTCATCAGATCCGACTTATCTTCAATAGCCTGCAAGCAACCCGCCGCCATCAGACTGTCGTCCAAAGCATCGTGTGCATTTATGTTGTCAATATTTACTCCGAGTTTTTCCGCAATTGCAGTCAAACTCAACTGATGGTTTTTGGGGATTTTGAGCTTGGTATTGCAATAAGCCATAATATCAATAAACTGATTTACGAACGGAACTTTATCGGTATGCAGATATGCATGGCAGTTTTCAATAAGTACCGCCATATCGGAACCACCCCAGAAAAGCAGAATATCATCCGGCTCAACGAACTTGCAAAGAGCCTTGACGGTATTCTTATACGTAATACCGCCATTAAGCATTTCGGGAGTAATTCCGGTGAGCGTCTTTACATCATTTCTGAGTTTATATCTGTGAGCAGGACGGATATATGTAAAGAAAGTATCTATGATGTTGAAATCCTCATCCATCTTTACCGCACCAACGGCAATTGCAATGTTCATCAGGCGTTCTTCGCTCGGAACATAGGCATTATTCCATTCCAAATCCATGGATATAAAATTCATTATTCTTCCTCTTCCTCAAGTTCGGATGTTGCTTTCTGTTGGAGATACTGTGTTGGTGTAATAAGCAATTCTCTTGGTTTTGAACCTTGTATCGGTCCGATATAACCCCTGCGTTCCATGATATCCAGTATTCTTCCTGCCCTTTGGAAACCAAAACCAAAACGACGTTGGAAAGCAGATCCGGTACAAGATTGAGGATTTTCCGCAAAAAATTTGATTGCCTCTTCGATAATCTCTTCATCTTCGGCATCTTTGTTCATTTTTTTGCCCTCAACTGTTTCCTTCTTCTTTTCCGGAATGATTTGACTCTCAATTTCTTCCTGAATGCTTTCGTCGTATGCTGTCTCGCCTTGCTTTTTAATGAAATCTATTACACGCGAAATTTCGGCACTCGACATATAACATCCCTGAACACGCATCGGCTGACGGACATTTGACGGCCAATATAACATATCACCATAGCCCAAAAGTTTTTCGGCACCGGCTACGTCAATAATAGTTCTTGAGTCAACCTGCGATGCAACGGACAAGGCAATTCTTGACGGAATATTTGCTTTAATCACACCGGTAATAACGTCTACCGACGGTCTTTGTGTTGCCAGAACAAGATGTATTCCCGCTGCACGAGCCATCTGTGCAAGTCGTTTAATACTCTCGTTAACCTCGGCGGGAGCTACCATCATAAGATCCGATAACTCGTCTATAAATATGACAATCTTCGGAATTTTGGTAAGCTCGGGATTAGTATCACAAAGTCGGTTATATTCATCTAAATCACGGACATTATTGCCGTTTAATATTTTATATCTGTTGAGCATTTCGGTTACTGCCCAGCAAAGAGCACCCGCAGCCTTTCTCGGATCGTTGACAACGGGAACAAGCAAATGAGGAATATTGTTATAAACGGAAAACTCGACTGTTTTCGGGTCAATAAGAATAAGTTTAACCTCATCGGGAGTTGCGTTGAAAAGAATGCTTAATATCATTGCATTCAGGCATACGGATTTTCCCGAACCGGTTGTGCCTGCAACCAGCAAATGCGGCATTTTAGCTAAATTCGCAACGATAACCGAGCCGGCAATATTTTTTCCCAATACAACGGACAACTTGCCCTTGGATTTTGCAAATTCGGTTGATTCCAGACATTCCCGAAGGGTAATTGTCCCCTTTTCCCTGTTGGGTATTTCAACACCGATTGCAGCTTTTCCGGGAATGGGAGCTTCCATACGAATTCCGCCGACAGCCGCAAGATGCAAGGATAAATCATCAGCAAGATTGGTAATCTGCTTAATTTTTACACCTGCTGCGGGAGAAAGCTCATAACGGGTAACGGCGGGAGCGGGAACAATATCAAGAATACTTGCCTCAACACCGTAACTGTTAAGTGCGGCAATCAGTTTTTCACCATTCTCCTTTAACTCATCACGGGTGGTTTTCATTCCGCCGCCGCTCGGAGGAGTAAGCAGGTCAAAAGACGGTTTTTCATAAACCTTTATTTCCTGCTCATTTTCAAGAATATCATTTTCAAATTCGGCAATCTCGTCATCGGCATTTTCAAGTTTTTTCTTCTTCGGTTTCGCCTCAATATTCTCAAAACCATCATCCTGAGAGGGGATATTTTCTTCGGATTTAAGAGCAACCTGTTCGACCAGTTCATCAAGAGAAAGAGAAGATTGAATGAAAGGCGGCTCAAGTTCATTTATTAAATCGGAGTAGCTGTCATCGACATTTTCGATATTATCAAAATCATCGGTTATGTTTTCTTCATCAGTCGAAACCGTGTCAACGGGAGGCTTTTGTTCAATCGGTTTTTTATCTTTGTCTACCAATGTTCTTAAACCTATTGCCTCATTAAATGCGGCTTCAACATCAATCCCCATGGCAGAAAAATCATCAAACTGCTGTTTTTTCTTGCGTTCTTCATATTCACGAAGTCTTTCTGCGGCAGCCTCCGCCTCGGCTCTTTCACGCTCAATACGCTCTTGTTTCTGCCTTTCTCTTTTCTCAAAAATATTCTGAGATTGCTTTTTAATCTGTTCTGTACCCTTTTCTTTGACAACCTTACCCGTTTTCTCAACAGGCTTAAAAAGTGTAGCAATTGTAGTTCTTGAAATGAATAAAATGCAAGTCAGAAGTATTACGGCAACTATCGCTATTGACGCACCTTTTGAATGTGTCAGCACATAAAACATTCCGCCCAACATTGCACCGAACATTCCGCCGTGCGTTGTTTCTTTACCAAACTCTGCGGATACAATATCCTTGAATGTGATATTCGATTCAAATCCCGAAACAATCAAAAGCCACAAAGCCTGAACGGAAACAGTTAAAATCAAAGCCAATGCCAAAAATCTTATCGACTTTTTCTTGTTTTCATTTTTTGAGAGCATTACCGCAAATACGATGAGAATAAAGGGAACGATATACGCACCAAAACCCCAAAATCCCATGTGGAAATTGTGGTATTTGTTATATGCGGAATCGATGCCACCCTTGAATACTGCAACAACAAGCATAAAAAGAGATACGCAGAATATTACAGCCGCAACAGTCTGACGTTGTTTTGCTTTTAATTCAAGTTTATCAATTTTTTCTTGCTTTGCGGATTGCTTTGCTTTGGTTTCCTGTTTTGCGGATTGTTTTGCTTTTGTATCCTTTTTTGCAGTTGATTTTTTCGTATTTTTCTTTTTTTCAGCCATTTTTTCTCACTTTAATATTACCCAAATCACCGTGAATGGTATAATCAGTAACTTTTTTGTCCTGCCATTCTATGTCAACGGTAATATTTCCTTTTGCTCGAAGTCCCTTTACAGAGCCGTCTTTCCATGCGTCCGGCAATGCGGGAAGAAGATAGAGTTCATCGCCGATATTCTGTAAAAGCATTTCGGATATTCCTGCGGGTGCGGCAAAGTTGCCGTCAATCTGAAACGGAGGATGTGCATCAAACAAATTCGGATATGTTCCGCCGCCACTCATATAAAATATATTTTTACTGCTGACCAGACGAAGTTGCATATTCAGAAGTTTAAGAGCATGGTTTCCGTCAAACAGCCTTGCCCAGAAACATATTTTCCAACCTAAACTCCAGCCCGTTCCGTCGTCGCCCCTTGCTTCAAGCGTCTTTTTCGCAGCCTCTGCCAGCTCGGGAGTTTCAACGGGATTTATCAGTCTTGCGGGATGTAAGGCATAAAGATGCGAACAATGACGATGTTTCGGCTCAACCTCTTTATTCTCCTCATACCACTCCAAAAGCCTGCCCTTTGAGTCAGTTCTGAAAGGCAGTAATTTCGGCAGTTTTTCCTTTACCGAAATATAATCCTCGTCAGCAATACCCAGTTCGTCGCAAGCCTTAATGAAATCGGTGAATAAACCTCTGATTATTCCCATTGTCATATATGTCGTAAGCGAAACGGCACTTTGATTTAACCCGACAAAGAATTTGTTTTCGGGAGATGTTGACGGAGCAAAGATTAAATATCCGTCCTTGTCGGGAGTAAGAACATCAAGGATAAACTCAACAGAGCCTCTCATGATAGGCAAAGCGGTTTCTTCAAGAAATTTTTTGTCAAGGGTATATTCGTAATATTCAAAGATATTGTGACAAAACCATGCACCAGCCATCGGCCAGAAAGACCAGCATGCAGAGCCTTGAACGGGAACGGTATGACGCCAAATGTCGGAATTGTGATGACAGCAAAAACCGCGAGCATTATAAAACTGTTTCGCAGTATTTTGTCCCGCAACCGAAAGTTCTTTGACAAAACGGTTAAGCGGCTCCTGAAGTTCAGCCATATTGCAGGCAAGTGTCGGGAAGTAGTTCATTTCGGTGTTGATGTTGACTGTATAATTGCTCTGCCACGGCGGATCGATTTTATTGTTCCATATACCCTGAAGATTCGTGCATTGACTGTCCGGTCTTGAAGATGCTATCGTCAGATACCTTCCAAAATTAAATATCAATTCGTGAAGAGAGTTGTCCGGCTCGCCCTTAAATCTATCCAATGTGGGAATTAGGTCATTGCTCTCTCCGGAAATATTAAATTCAACTCTGTCATAAATCTCGGTTACATCGGCAATATGTTCGGCTAAAAGCTTTTCATATTCCTTTTCTGCGGCTGCTTTTACATAAGAAATTGCTTCATCTTTATACGGTTTGCCTTCTAAATAGGGATGTTTGTCAAAGCCGTTGAAACTGCTCTCACAGGAAAAATAAAGAGTAAATTCATTTGCGGTAATTTCTATCTTATCGTTAAAATATTGTACCGCACCGTCAGCCTTAACCGTTACAGCACCACGAAAATCAATTCCGTGTTCCTCGTCTTTATCGGAATAAAGTTCACAAACCAAATTTTTAGTTCTCTCAATACTATTTTTGGAAGCGGAAAAACAAGTTCCGTCAAGAACTAAAGTATCTTTCTCGCTCTTTGTGGAAAAGCGAAGTTCGCTTTGCATCGAAATGGTAAAATTAAGGAGATTTTCACTTTCAACACGAACGACAATCACATTTTCGGGAAAACTCGCAAAATATGTCTTTTTGATTTTTCCGTCATTTAAGTCATATTCGCAGGTCGCCAAGGAATTACGCAAATCAAGACGGCGGGAATAATTTTTCACTTCCCCCTTCTTGTGTCCGATAATCAGATCTCCGAAAGGCAAATAAGCATTGGTATTTAAGCCTTGAAAATCCTTTTCCAAGAGATTCTGAGCATCAATATATTTGCCTTGATATGCAAGCTCACGAGCCGCCTCATATGTCTTATAGCTTACGCCGTTAGTTGTATCACGCGGAAAACCGCTCCAAAGTTCATCGTGATTTAACGAAATTTTATCATATTCAGTTCCGCAAAAACACATTCCGCCGAGTTTCCCGTTACCGATTGCAAGAGCCTCAACCCAATCGTTTGCAGGTTCTTTATAAAACAAATTATGACTGTTAATGTTCATATCCTCACCTACGACAATAATTTATCACTTTATATAATAACACATCACACTTTATAAGTCAAGAATTTAATTAGCGGTTGAAAAATTTTAACAATCATGTTATAATCAAATTCAGCGATATAAATTGGAGAAAAATATGAAAAACGTACTTGCATTTGATTTTGGTGCCTCATCCGGCAGAGCAGTTATCGGCAGCCTTGAAAACGGCAAAATTTCGTTAACCGAAGTCCACCGTTTTTCAAATGATCCCGTCATATTAAACGGCACGGTTTACTGGGATATTTTACGCCTGTGGCACGAGATAAAACAAGGAATTGTTAAAGCCAAAGTTCACGGTTTTGACAGTATCGGTATTGACACCTGGGGCGTTGATTTCGGTCTTATCGACAAAGACGGTCGTCTGCTTGAAAATCCCGTCCATTATCGGGACAGCCGCAATGACGGTATGATTGAATATTCCGAAAAATTCATATCAAACAGCGAAATGTATGACATTACCGGTATTCAGTTTATGCAGTTTAATACCGTTTTTCAACTTCTTGCACTTTTACGTGACAGACCGGAACTTATGGAGCGTACGGACAAAGTAATCCTTATGCCCGACCTCTTTAATTATTTCCTGACGGGAGAGAAAAAGAGCGAATTTTCAATGGCATCAACCACCCAGATGCTTGATGTTTTCAAGCACGAATGGTCAGATAAGTTGCTTGAAAAACTGAATATAAACAAAGACCTGATGTGTCCGCTCATCAAGCCCGGTCAGATTGTCGGACGGGTTTCTCCCGAAATTTGTGAAGAACTCGGAATAGAGCCTGTAAATGTCGTCGCGGTCTGCGGTCACGACACGGCAAGTGCCATGTTCGCCGTTCCCACGCTTGAAAAAGATTTTGCCTTCCTTTCCTGCGGCACATGGTCTCTTTTCGGAACGGAACTTGACGAACCGATTATAAACGAAAAAACCAAGAAATACAATATCACCAACGAAGGCGGTTTTGACTGCAAAATATCCTTCCTGAAAAATATCATAGGTCTTTGGCTTATTCAGGAAAGCCGTCGTCATTGGCAGAGAGAAGGCGAAGATTATTCTTACGCCGATCTGGAAAAACTTGCACTTGAATCGAAGCCTTTTAAGTGCTTTATCGACCCCGATGCTCCGGAATTTTCACCTATGGGCAATATTCCCCAGCGTGTGCGTGAATATTGTTCCCGCACTGGTCAGGAAATCCCCGAAACAGTCGGCGAAATCATGCGTTGTATCTATGAAAGTATCGCAATGAAATACCGTTATACCAACGAATGTTTGCAGGATTGCACCGAGAAAATTTACGAAAAACTCTATGTTATCGGCGGCGGAGTAAAAGATAAACTCTTGCTCCAGATGACAGCAAATTCATTGGCTATTCCCGTATCTGCCGGTCCGATTGAAGCGACGGTTCTCGGCAACATCGCCATTCAGTTTATTGCAAGCGGTGTTATAGATGACAATCAGGAAGCAAGAAAAATCATTGCAGACAGCACAGATATTAAAATTTATGAGCCTGCCGACACAGACATATGGGCAAAGGCTTATAAGAGATTTATCGAGGTAATCAATGGGTAAAATTATCGGTATCGGCGGCGGTTTTGAGGGAAAAGACTTTGTCATATTGGCAAAATATATTATTTCACTTACCGGAAAATCAACACCGAATTATCTTCAGATTCCGACAACCTGCTATGACTTCGGTGACAAAGGCGAGTTTGGTTTTTATGCAAAAATGGGCTGTCCGTCGGAGTTTTTATATCTTACTCATCCATATATAAATGAGGATATTATTGCAGAAAAAATCAGAAATGCTGATATTATCCACGTCCCCGGCGGAAATCTTAAATTCTGTATGGATATATGGAATAAAACAGGTGCCGGAAAATATCTCAAAGAAGCCTTTGACGACGGAAAAGTACTCTACGGTCAGTCATCCGGTTCAATGTGCTGGTTTTCGCAAGGTTATGACGACTGCGGTTCCGAAAGCTCGTTTATGCTTGTCGATTGTCTGGGACTTTTGCCCTACACGAACTGTCCGCACTATGAATGTGAGGCTTGGCAAGGGTTTAACGATGCGGTAAAACTGTCCGATTTTTCGGGCTTGGCTCTTGAAAACGAGACCGCCTTTTTGTATATTGACGGCAAAACGGAAGTTCTTGTTGCCGATGCCCGTCCCGACGCAAGAGTATGGTTTTTCGATAAAGAAAATGACTTTATCCGCACCGAATATAAGTCATAAACTAAACACTCAAAAAAATGAGGCTGCATTTCTGCAACCTTATTTTTTATTTTTATAAGAAACTGAACATAAGTTTTATTCCGTTAAATAAAACCGTGAAAAAGTCAAGAAAGTTCTCATAAGAAATAATACTTGAAATATTGGTATCCTTTGTGATATTCCCCGTTCCCGTTGTCGCCGTGCCGTCATAATCGCTTGTGTGTTGCATAAGCCAACTTATCACACCGTTAGGATATTCAAGTTTAACCTCATTGCCCAAACCGTCAACAATTCGTGAATGCGGATAATCACCGTTATCGCTTGAGAACATATCACTCTGAACGGCAATCCATGAATGATGAGCACTCATCGCAATTTTACCATCGGGATAACAACATCTTGTAAGAGTTGTAAAACGACATTTTTCTGGAACATTCGTTACTTTCGCAAGCCTGTTCCAAGTGTTTGCAACACCGAAATAATAGGTTACAAGCGGGTCAGTAGTTGCAGAAGTAAGCCATATCGGCATATCGGCAATATACTCAATCATATCACTTGTCGGAGACCAGGCAGGACATATCGGAAGTGCCGCAGCAAACATTTCGGGAAATGCAATTGTCATAACCAAAGTCATCTTTCCGCCTACGGAATAACCGCCGATATAGATGCGGGAGAGGTCAATATTAGCACCGTTTACAGCAATAAAATCATCAATCGCGGCTTTTAAAGGAGCAATTAACTGATACGGCCAGAACAAACCCTTTTCTTCAAGTGAACGAGGAAGCATAATAAACGCACCTTCCCCAAAACGAGCCTGAAATTCATCACTTGCGAAATTAGCGACCAGATGACTGTTAAGGGGAGTTTCTTCATTTCTGCCGTCACCCATACCGTGAAGGAAAATCAAAAGAGGATATTTTGTATCATCATTTTCTTCTGCGGGAGAAAAATAACGATAATCAATGGCATATCCGTCAGTTTCGGGACCAACTCCTTTTTGAAATTCAGCACGGATCGCATCAAGACCATCCGAAAGCGGAGCAGCAGATACACTTAATGTAACACCAAAAATCATAACTGTCGCAAGCAAAAGTGAAATAATTTTTTTCATAAAAAACCTCCTGAAATTAATTCTCTTTTGAAATTATATCACATTCCAAACCAATATGCAACACAAAAATAAAAAACCTGCGAAAATCGCAGGCATAAAATTATTCCTCATCCTCGTTCTTGGTTTTACGAGTTTTGCGAGCCTTGCCTCTTGCGGCGGCTCTTTCTTCTTTTTCAGCTTCCTGAGCAGCTTTTGCGGCAGCTTTTTCAGCTTCGGCACGGTCATTTGCCGTGTTGTTGGACTGAATTGCCCAACGAGTTATCTTCATCTTGTTGCGGTCCGCACCGGTTTCGATGATGAGTGAATCTTCTTTTACGGTAACAACTCTGCCCATAATTCCGCCGATTGTAGTGATTTCGTCACCAATCTGGATGGAATCACGCATATTCTGTTCTTCCTTCTGCTTTTTCTTCTGAGGTCTAATCATAAGGAAGTACATAACACCAAAGAAAGCAACCATAACAAGGATATAAGACATACTGCCTTTCTGATCGCCTGCACCGCCGAGCATGTTGAGTAAGTTAATCATAGTTTTCTCCATTCAGAAATCAAAATATCTTGTGCATTATAACATACATTTTTCAAAATTGCAAGAAGAATTTTTGCTCTAAAAATATTATGATAACAATTTGTTCTGATAACGCATAAATGTTTACAAATAGTTACTTGACATTTTACAATATGATGTGTATAATTGTATCGTAAATAATTCTTGGAGGAATATTATGAAAAAGTTTTTAGCAATATTTCTTTCGGTTATCATGCTCTTATCATCATTTGCCCTTATGGCAAGTGCAGCTTCAACTTACAGCGTAACACTTCCCGACGTTGAAGGCAGAGTTCTTGCAACCGCAGACATCAATACCGACAACCCAATCACCGGTGATCCCGCAACTGCCGACTATGTTATCTATTACGATTCAACAGTTTATACCGACCTTTCCGCTATTGAGGCAAACACAACTTTTGAATTTGCGATAAGTCTTGCAGAAAAATACGATCCCGAAACTTTCGTTTTGTTTGCAAACAATCAGCCTGTTGACGTTAACGAGCTCTCCGGCAACTATGCAATCTTTATGGACAAAAACATCGTATTGACAGTTCCGAACGTTGACATCGACCAAAACTTCCGCTTGAAGAGATTCACCATCGTCTATAAAAAGACTTCTTTCCAGCAAGGCGGCAACCCCTTGGGCGAAATTTTCCAGAGCAAAGAGGGCGTCAAAGTTTTCACATATCACCTTGGCGATCCCCAGAATGCTCAGACACTTCAAGGAGTTTGGGGCGAGGATTACTATTTCAAAGTTATCCTTGATGAAGGCTATCGTGATTCCTTGTTCGGCGTTGAAACTCCACCGGAAGACACATTAAAAATTCCCATGGGTCTTAAAGCACAAACCAGCGTCTGCGAGTGTGAAGAAGTCGGTATTCTCTATATGGGCGAACGCAAGACTCTTTATGCCGATATGCACGACTCAACACTTGATGATATTGAAGAAGATTCCGGTCTTATTCCTGTCGGTCTTATCTTCAAGATTGACGGTGAAAATGTAAAACAGAATATGGATATTCTGGTAAGCGGTGTTTACTCCGATGCCATTTTCAAGATTGTTTCCATTCTTTACAGACTTCTCCGTTTAATTCTCAGCATTATAAACAACAATACCTAATTACACTCTCTTTCAGGAGGAGGCAACCTCCTCCTTCTATTTTTATATGGTGGTTATTTTTATGAAAAAATTTATTTCCGTTTTATTAGCAATTTCAATATTATTCTCATTCGGCAGTCTTATTTCTTTTGCCGACGAAGAACCGAAATGGATTCTCGGTGACATCAACCGCGACGGTAAAGTTAACCCCATTGACGCAAGACTAATTCTTCGCGGCTCAATGGGACTTGACGCACTTGATGAAGAGCAGAAAATTCTTGCCGATACAAATTCAGACGCCCAGCTTAAAACGACAGATGCAAGACTTGCTCTCCGTTTTGCTTTGGGACTCGAAAAAAACATTTCCTATTATCAGTCATATTATTTTGTTTATCAAGGTATGGCTTATGCTGTTTCCGGAAATGATATATATGCAGGCATTCTTCAAGGCTCCCCTATGGGCAAAGAATTTGCACAAATGTTTGGTGAAGACATTACTCTCGGTATTATTATATACGGCACAGGCGATATGATGATTATCGACCACACAAACAAGAATTACTGCACTTTTACGGTTGAGGAACAACAGATCCTTGCTGACACTTTCGGCATTGATGACATTGGTTTTTCATCCTTGGGTGATGATATAAAGAATATCGGCATCGTTCTTCCGAAACTTACTGCAATCAATCCTACACTGTGGGAAAATGCAGAAATTGACGGTGAGGCTGCATTCAAGATTGTTGCCAGCATTGACGAAACCCAGTTTGCTACAATCTATTATTCTGCCGAAACTTACAACCCCCTTGCCTTCATATCAAAAGATAACAGCATTGAATTTGACGAATTCGATTCAAATACCGCTAAATATTTTGAAGAACCCACCGATTATGAAAAATTGACCGACATTCTCGAATTCTTCTTCCTCCATATGGATTCCTTCCCCAAAATGTAAAAGAACATCCCTTGTCCTCTGTTTGGACAAGGGAATTTTTTATTTCTCTTTTATTTTATAATGTTACCTGTCTTACTTCAAATCCTGCAAAATCAAATGCTTTAATATCCACTAATCTCACCACATCACCATCCAGACTGCCCGTACAATTTATAAATGAAATCTCATTATACCTTTTATTAAGTTTAATTTCGGGAGAAATAACCTCATCCGCCCAGGCATTCCAAAGACCGACCGCCAAGGCACCGTTTCCCTCTTTGCATTGCATATATAACGACGGATGTCCGACACATGTTGCGGGCAAAGTCTGACCGGAGAGCCATTTTATATTATCGACAATCTGCCTTCCCCTGTCATAATGTCGCAAGGGATTTATCGTAAAATGATTTGAATATATAAGCTCTCTTGTGTTCATATTCAGCACCAAAAATCGCTGTCCATCAGCATTTTCATATCTGTACGACATCGGAATTGCACCGTTTTCGGTTATGGTTTCGCTTAAAATCTCTGCTTTAGCGTTTAATTTAATATCGCAAACCGAAATTCCACCGGTTAAAATTTTATTTCCGTTTTTCAGGAATTTCTCATCCCCTGCCTTAACCATATCACCAAAGTTTTCAATACCGACGTCAACACCTTTTGAATGCAAAATTTCGGCAGCGGCAATATCAATAATCAAGCCGTTTTCAAAAGCACAATCGAGCAAATGACGTGCATTTTCATCAAAGGCTATACCTGCAATCCCCCACCCTTCATAAACAGTCGGAATACAATTCCAAGAGGTTGTCCTTGCTGCCATTGAGAAAAACATTTTGATAAAATCATTCTCTTTGTTGACAACTGTCGGTGCAACCATATCGGCAATCTTTTGGGGATATTCATATACCCGAACACCTACGTTAGTTTTCTCGCCAAAATATTTGTCAATCAATTTATAGTTCTCCCGATTGCGGACATGACGAAGGGCATAACCCGTTTCATATTCGGGATTTGAACGGTAATCAATCCCGTATTTCAATATCCCGTCGGTACAACCGGAGGCACGAAGTGCGGTGTCAAAAATTTCAAGATAGGAAGCGGGAGCTATGCTTCTCGGTCTCGGATATACATCACCCTCGGAAAAAATTTCAATATCATCCGCACGACACCACGAACTTTCCATGCGTTCAAGTTCGATAATATCAGGCAACCAGCAACCCCAAGAGGTACTGACAGCCCAGTAGGGAGCACCGATAAGACGCAAAAACGGTTTCGTGTTTCCCGCAAGCAGTCTTGATATTTTTTCGGGAGACGTGCCGTCAATGTCCCAGGACGAAAGACAGGCACAAAAACCCACACGGATATTTTTGTTTATCTCATCAACCGCTTTTCTGATAATTCGGGCAAAATCCTCAAAAGCCTCGCCGTTGACCTTTAACCAAGCATCACGAAATTTATTTCTGCCACCACTTAAAATATGCTCTTTCAGTTCGGAAATATCTTTGTTTTCACCTGTTATCTTGTTTATTCTTGCGAT
>Ga0123335_1002027_pt1 | contig 31390 bp, 23 predicted proteins | sample BiotimSIPDNA_2_FD_89707 | JGI IMG/M metagenome (GOLD analysis project Ga0123335, IMG submission 89707) | Anaerobic biogas reactor microbial communites from Washington, USA - Biogas_R2 time_0 SIP DNA | ecosystem: Engineered > Bioreactor > Anaerobic > Unclassified | place: Washington, USA... | reverse complement strand
ACACCCCCTGGGCGTCCGCCTGGGTGTACAGGGGCTCCGCCAGGGCCCTGCCGCTGCGCTGGGCCTTGCGGTTCTTCCATTCCGCGTCCATCTCCTGGATGTGGGCGGAGTCCAGCAGCATGATGTCGCACAGTTCCTTGGTGGCCCGGGTGCTGTACACCGGCCCGTGAAAACCCTGCTTGAACAGCAGCGGAAGATGGCCGCTGTGGTCGATGTGGGCATGGGTGAGAAACACCGCGTCAATGGCTCCGGCGGGCAGAGGCAGGGGTGCGTTGTCGTACAAATTGACGCCCTGCTCCATGCCGCAGTCAATGAGCATCGTCTTCCCGCAGGCTTCCAATAGAAAACGGCTGCCTGTTACTTCATGGGCAGCCCCTAAAAAGGTCAGCTTCATTGTATTCCCTCCATCTTTGGTAGACGTCGGTTCAATCCGCCAAGTATGGGGTCATTATACCATGTTTTCACAGGTGGCGCAACGCGCCCCGGTTGCCCACATCACAATGACGGTTCCCAGGGCGGACAGCACGATGGCGCATTGCAGCAGCACCTGCGGGCCGAAGGCATCCAGGAGAGGGCCTCCGGCAAGGCTGGCGGCAATGCCGCCCAGTGCCATGGTGCTTCCCAGATAAGCCTGTCCCTTCACCTTGTCGCCCTCCGCCATCCGCCGGTCCACGTAGTACACGCCGGCGGGGATAAACAGCGCGTACCCCAACATGTGCAGCACCTGGGCCAGGTACAGGCTGCCAATGTCCTGGGCCAGAAAGATGCCAACGGTTTTGAGGGTAAAGAACAGTGCCGACACCCGGATCAGTGTGGCGCATTGCACCTTGCGGCTGAGCCAGGAAAAGGCCAGCATCATGGGGATTTCCGCCGCCGCCCCGATGGCGGTGGCGATACCCAGGTTCATGCCGTCGCCGCCCTTTGCGCGCAGGATCTGCAGAAAGAAGGTCTGGGTGGCGGACAGGTTGACAAAAAGCAGCGTAACCCCGGCCAGGAATGCCAGATAGCCGGGGTTTCTGCGGAAAAAGCCCCTTGCGTTTGCCGATGCGGCCGCCAGCCGCGCCGCCCTATCCTGGCAGCAAAGGGGCAACGCCTTCTGAGCGGCCGGGCCCAGCGCGAAACCCGCCACCAGCAGCAGCATGCCCCCATAGGTGAGTGCGCTGAACCAGGGGATGGACGCGCCGGAAAACCGGGCCGCCGCCCAGCCAATAACCGGAGAAAGCGCCGCGTAGGCCACCGATCCTGCCGCCCGGGACATGCCGAAGTTCAGGGTAATACCCCGGGCTTCAAACATAAAATTCATGGAGCTCACCAGGGGCAGGAGCGCCTGCGCCAGCGTCAGCAAACATACATAAATCGCCATGGTGAGCCCCAAAGGGAATCCCCCGGCACACAGCGCCAGGGACAGCCCCAGCAGCAGCAAAAGCAGGAGGAAGACCGTCCGGCGAAGGGAGAGCCTGCGTTCCTCGCTCACCAGACTGCCCAGCGCCGTCTGCAGGAGAACGGCTCCCGCGGACCCCAGCGCGATGACAACCCCAATCTGCGAGTTGTCCAGCCCCTGATGGAGCAGGTAGGCGGAGGCAAACGCCGTCACCGGCGCCAGGGAACCGTAGTAAAGGCCTTGGATGCCCGCGTACTTTGCGTTCAGCACGCGGCGGATTTTATGTCCAGGGTTGTTCACCGTTTCTATATCCATCTCATCGGAAGAGGGAGGCCGGGCCCGGCGTCCCTCTACTCCTCTTTCTTGTAAAACGTGCGCACCAGAATGCCCTGCTGGTAGTTGCCAAACTTGCTTCCAAACAGCGTCAGGCCCCCGGCATGGACAGCGCTGGGCATAACCTCAAAGCGGAGGACCCACCGCTTTTGCGCCGGGTCAATCACATCCTCCAGGGTGACGCCACGCACCTTGTCCCCGTCCAGAAATACGCCGTTTTGGGAGATGCGCAGAATTTTAAGCAGTCCATACTGGTTGCCGGTCCACCATTGGGGGGTGAGGATGCCGCGCCTCTCCCCAAAATCGCCCGGAGAGGTCCACTCGCACAGAACGGTGCCGTTGAGGGAGATGCAGATGTCGCTGGGCCAATCATCGTTGAATCCGGGTGCCTCGCTGGAGATCTCAAAGGAGATTTCGATCTCCTCCGCCCGCTGCTTCTGGGTCAGATAATTGGGGATGGCATACTCCACAAACCCGGTGGTAAACCAGATGGCCTCGGCGTTCACCCGCTCCGGCTCCAGAAAGTACCGGGGGTCATCCAATTGGCCGATAATTTCCTTATCGGATACCAGGCCGCAGGTGGGGTAGACCTCCACGTTGGTGTACAGCCCCACCGGGATGTGCGTCTCATGGCAATCGTGCAGGTTCATCTTGCGGAAGGGAAGCTGAAACTTGTATTCGGTTACCAGCAGGGTACACATCTTGCTGACCGAGCCGTTTCGGTTCACCATCCTGGATTTGATGATGTTAGCCTCCTCCAGTTTGCGCACATGTTTGAGCATGATGGGGCTGGAGATGCCCACCGCCTGCGCCAGTTCCTTGATGTTCATATCTCCGCCGGACAGCAGGCGGATCACCTCCAGGCGAACGTCGCTGGCCAAAGCTTCAAAAAAGGGCAGGTTCTCCTTTGTAACATACAGCAGCATGCGCAGACTCCTCGTCGTTTCTTCCCTTTGCCGGAGTTTATCCCTTGACGCTTCCCGCCGTCATGCCGGCGATGAAGTATTTCTGGAAACAGACAAACAGGATGATGATGGGGATAATGGCAAACACCGAGCCGGCCACCAGGATGTCGTAGTTGTTGCCATAGGGGGTAAGCAGCGTGTTCAGGCCGATGGGAAGCGTAAATTTGGAGCCGGTGCGCAGCACGATGAGGGGCCAGAGGAAGTTGTTCCAGCAGTTCATCCCGATGAAGATGCCCATGGCGCCGAAGGCTGGGGTCATCAGCGGCAGGATGATACGAACGAAGATGCCATACTCGCTGGAACCGTCCACCCGCCCCGCGTCCAGCAGGTCCCGGGGCAGGCCGGACAGATACTGCCGGAAGAAGAAGATGGGAAGGGGCATGGCCACAAAGGGCAGGATGATGCCCCACACCGTGTCGATGATTTTCATGCCCACGATCTCCTGATACAGGGGCAGCATGATGATCTCCATGGGCACCATCATGATAATCAGAACGCAGGTAAAGAGCAAGTTCTTGAAGCGGAATTCATACATGGCAAAGCCGTACCCTACCCAGGCGGAGACGATCAGGGTGAGCACAGACTGAAGAAGCGTAATCAGCAGGCTGTTGCCAAACCAGATCATGTAGTCCGATTCCAGCGGCTCAAACAACAGCCGGTAGTTGTTAAAGGACATGACCTCCGGCTGCCAGCGCACATTCAGGCCCGTACGCAGCAGCTCGGTGCCTGGTTTGAAGGAAGCCAGCACGATGGCAAACAGCGGAAACAGCACGATGAAGGTGAGCAGGAGAAAGAAGATGAGCCTGAGCACGGTGCCCAGGGTATACCGGGGCTTTTCCTTGAGTGTGGGAAGCGGCGCGGCCGTGTTCATCACTTATCCTCCTTTGCGAACAGCCCAAAGAATTTGAGCTGAACCAGGTTAATCACCATCACGATGAGCAGCAGGCACAGGCCGATGGCGGAACCGTAGCCGATGTTGTTCTGCTCCCAGCCCTGCCGGTACAGATATCCGATGATGGTAAGACCCATACCCCGGGGCGAGCGGTTGTTGGTATACAGCATATAGGATTCCAGGAACATGGCAAAACCGCCGTAGATGGAGATGGTAAGCACATAGATGGTGGTGGGCTTGAGCATGGGCCAGGTGATGTGGCGGAACTTGCGGATGGTGGACGCCCCGTCGATGGAGGCGGATTCATACAGTTCCTCCGGGATGGACTGAAGGCCGGAAAGGAAGTAGAGGATGTTGACACCGGTCCACCGCCAGCAGGCGAGCATCACCAGGATCATGTATACGGTGCCCTGCATCTGCCGCCAACGGAAGGGCCCCATGCCAAACAGGCCCACAATCTGGTTTGCCAGTGCGCCCGGCAGTTCGCCGAAGATCAGGCGGAAGATGGTGCCTGCCACCACAACGGAGGTCAGGATGGGCACAAACAGCGCGGAACGGAAGAAGTTGCGGCCGATGGTGGCTTTGCTGTTGAGCATGCAGGCGAAAATCATGGGGAAGGGGATGAGCAAGGCCAGTGTCAGCGCCGTATAAATCAGGTTGTTCTTGATGGCCTGAAAGAACTCCGGATCGTTGAGCCGTTTGATGTTTTCCAGACCAATGAAGCGTACCTGCCCGGGCAGCACGCTCTGGAAGCTCATGATGACGGTAGAAATGAGCGGAAACACAAAGAAGATCACAAAAACCAGAATAAAGGGCATTACAAAAACATACGGCGCTGCCTTTTGGGAATAGAAAAAGGCGCGGAAGCCCTGCCGTTTTTTCAAGAAAGCCACCCCCATGATGCTTGAATAGCCGGCCGGCCTTGCGGCCGGCCGGCTTGCCGATGAGTTGTTTTACTTGACTTTGGCGTTCTCCTCGGGCAGCATGGTATCCAGGTCCGCCATCTCCTCATAGGCACGGAAGAACACGTTGTTCTTCAGAGCGTCGGAGGTGGGGGGCAGGAATTCGGATACGGTGATGGCGGGGATCTCGTCCTTGATCTCCATCAGCACATCAAAGGGATTGTTGACATAGTACTGGTGGAACTTGGTGTCGCCGTCGCGAAGCTCGGGCATGCTCCACACTTCGCTGCGGATGGGGTCAAAGCCCAGCACTTTCCATACCTGGACATTGCCTTCCTTGGACAGCTTGGTGTAGGCCAGGAAGTCCATGGTCAGGTCGGGATTGGTCGCCTGGTTGGTAACAGCGGTGCCGGTGCCGCCCAGACCCACGGAACGGGGCTGGCCCTCTTCCCACACGGGCAGGGGAGCGATGGCAATCTGCTTGGAGAGGTCAGGCATGTAATCGGTGAAGCGGTTCATGTACCACATGGGCATAATCACGGAGCCGTAGGAGCCGGCGTTCATCATGCCGTAGTACTCTTCAGCGTGGTGGTTGCCGCCGGGAGCCAGGGCCAGGATGCCCTTCTGGATCAGGTCCTGATTGAAGGCGAGAGCCTTCTTAACCTCGGGGCTGTCGATGTTGGGGGTGCCGTCTTCCTTGTTGAGGATGTCGCCGCCCTGGGAGAATACCAGGGGCTCGAAGTGCCACAGGTCCGTGGTTTCCACGGTGCCAAAGGGCTTGCCGGTGGCTTCCAGGAACTTGGCGCCGGCCTGGGCATAATCGTCCCAGGTCTTGATGGTGGTGTAGTCGATTCCGGCTTCCTTGAGCAGAGCGTCATTGTAGTAGATGACAGCCGCGCCAACATGGAAGCAGATGCCGTAGAAGTTGCCGTCCTTGGAATAGATGTCCACGCGGGAGCGGACGATGTTGTCCAGTTCGGGCTCTACCACGCGGTTGAGGGGGAGCAGCTGGGGCTCGCCCTTGAGGAAGTTGGCAAACTTGCCGATCTCGATGTCCACCATGTCGGGCGCGCCTTCGCCGGACTGGAGAGCGATGAGCAGTTTGTTGTGCATGTCATCGTAGGGCATTACGGATACGGAGAGTTCGATGGGTTTGTCCGGGAATTCCGCGTTCCATTTTTCGGCCATCACCTTGTACAGGTCCACGTGGGATTCCGCGAAGGTCCAGAACTCGATGACGTTGGCTTCCGCAGCAGAGGCAGCGCTTGCCATGGAGAGGAACATCGTCAGGCACAGGATTGCAACGAGCAGTTTTTTCATGGGTTACCTCACCTTTCCTTTCATATTATACGAACACGCACCTGGCGTGTTATCGCCGACAGGGGGGGCCGCCGGGGCGGCGGAACACAGGATTTGGTCTTGCTGGGCCAGTATTCATCCCATTCCTTCATTAACCATTATATTATGTAAATATAAATGTTAATTCATTAACCTTATCCTACATTCATTATATCCAGGAAAGACAGCTTGTCAATAATGAACAGAATATTTTTATATTTCTTATTTGTTTTGCTTAATTTTGGTGTTTTTCAGCATTGCTCCGATCAAAGCACCGATGAACATACAGATTAACTGAGAAGCGCTGACGCGCCATTTTTCCCAGAGGAGGCGCTGGGGGACATTTATGAACAACCTATAAAAAATCCGACAAAAAAACCCAAGCGGGCAAAAAACCCTTGCCCAACATAGGTGGTTCGGGTATAATACGTTGAGCTTGGATTTTGGCATATCGTAAATGATGGGAGAGAAAAGTCATGGGCAAGCGTGTCACGCTGGCATGGATGTTGGTATTTGCACTGTTTGTAACCTCCGGGTGCGGCTTGATCGTCAAGGACCCCCAAGTGGATAAGCAGACGGTGATTATTGAGGTAGCCGGGAAGACCTTCACCAAGGAGGAGGTTTCCCAGCAGGTTCAGGTAACGCTGAATTATCAGCAGCAGATTTATGCCATGTATGGGATTCAGTTTGATCCCACCGATGCCCAGGTGATCGCCTCCGCCCAGGAGCAGACCATCGACGGCCTGGTTCGTCAAGCTGTGATTGAGCAGAAGGAAGCCGAAATGGGCATGGATACCTTCACCGACGAAGAGCTGGAAGGGCTGAAAGCCACGGCGGAGGAAGCCTACCAGCGCAACGTGGAATCCGTGAAAACCAACTATTTTGCGGACACCACCCTGGAAGGCGAGGAGCTGGACAAGGCCGTGGAGGAGAAGCTTACGGAGCTTGGTTACAGTTCTGTGGACATCCTGCTGGGGAACGAGAAAAAGAACGCCGCCTATGACAAGCTGAGGGCCGAAGTGATCAAGGACGTGCAGGTCACCGAGGATGAGCTGAAGGTGGAGTACGAGCAGAAGGCCGCCGCCGCCAAGACCGAGTATGAAATCACCCCCACCGACTACGGCACCGATGTGCGCAACGGCCAGACCGTCTATTACCGGCCCGCCGGATACCGCTTTGTGAAAAACATCCTGCGCAAGCTCAGCGAGGATGATGCCACCGCCATCAGCGATCTTGAATCCCAGCTTACTGCAAAGCAGGACGAGCTGACCACCGCCCAGAACTCGTTGGCCGCCATGGACGCCGACGCCGCCCAGGACACCCCCGAGCAGGCCAAGGCCCGTGAGGAGCTGACCGCCCAGGAGGCGGCGCTTACCGCCGAGGTGGCCCAGCTTCAGGCCCAGCTGGACAGCACCCGGGAAGCCGCCTATGCCAAGGTGCAGCCCTCCATTGACGAGATCCTTCAGAAGCTCTCCGAAGGCGGCGACTTTGACGCCCTCATGGAGGAGTACGGCGAGGACGACGGCATGAAGGTCTCCCCCGCCAAGGAGGAAGGCTACCTGGTTTGCGAAAACGATACCTCCTGGGTTGCCGAGTTCACCCAGGCCGCCATGGCCCTGGTGAAGGTGGGCGACGTGTCCGCCCCTGTGCGCACCAGCTATGGCATCCACCTGCTCCAGTACGCCGGAAACCTTGAGGAGGGCCAGGTGCCCTTTGAAGAGGTCAAAGACGCTCTGCAGGAAGAGCTCCTCTCCGCCCGCCAGGACGAAACCTTCAACGCCACCCTGGAACAGTGGGTTAAGGATGCCGGCGCCAAGATCTACGCGGACCGGATGCGCTGAGCGGCAGACCCGCCCACAAAGCCGGCCCAGCCGCGTTTGAACTGACGCAACCACAGAGCCCCCGGCAGATCGCCGGGGGCTCTTGCCATCTCATCGGCGGAGTCCCTCTTGATTTCAACTGCCGCTTGTGCCACAATCAGGGAAGCGCATTCACAAAGGGAGTTCGTCGAAGGGAGTTCATCCGTCATGCAGCCAAAGCGTCATCCCCTCATTCTTTGGGCCGGGGTACCCCTTCTGAGCGCCCTGACCCTCGCGGGACTGCTGATTCCACCCAGGCTTGGGTTTGCTGCCTGGCTTCCCCCGGCGGGGGTGGGGCGGTGGGTCATGATGGCGGCGCTGCTGCTGGGCCTGAGTGCCCTGTTTGCAGCTGCGCTGACCTGGGGGCGGCACAGGCCCTTCAGGCTCGCTCCGGCGCTATTGTTTGCCCTGATGGTGGCGCTGGACAGAAGCTTTTTGGCCCGGGGAGATTGGGGGCTCCTGTTTGGGGATGCCCGGACGATCCTCTTGGCGCTCTGTTTTTGGCTTTCCCTCAGCGCGACGCTGTATGCGGCCATCAGCCTGACGGCAGGGCTGGTGCTTGGGGGCCTGGCACGCTCCCAAAAAGCGGCTGGATGGAGCTTCCGCCGTTTCCTGATGGATTTTGGCATCCTGCTGCTGCTGTGGCTCCCGTCCATTGTGCTGGAAGCCCCCGGCGCGGTGGAAACTACCGCCGGGCAGCAGATCCGCCAAGGGTTTGGAGAGCTGCCCTATGCAACGGACAACCCCATTTTTCTGACGCTGCTGATGAAGGCGGTCATCAAGGCTACGCGCTTTGTAGGGTTGGGGGATACCATGGCCGTGATGAACCTGAGCCTGCTGCAGATATTGCCTCTGGCATCCGCGCTGGCCTGGGCGGTGGGCATTGCCCGCCGGGTGCTTCCTGTGGGATTTGCCCGCCTGTTGCTGGCTGTGTACGCCCTCTTTCCCGTCTATCCCTTTTATGGGTTTTTCATCGTCAAGGATGTGCCCTTTGCGATCCTCACCCTGGTGCTCACCTGTGAGCTGGCGGAACTGGCCATTCACAGGCAGGGCTTTTTCACCACCGGCCGGGGTCTGGCGGCCCATGTGGCCATTGGTCTTGCCCTTTGCGCGACCCGCAGCATGGCCATGGCGATGTACGCCCTGGTCTGGCTGATCGCGCTGCCCCTTTTGCGTCTTAAAAGCAGGACCTCCCTGCGCCTGTTTCTGGGAGCGCTGGCCGCCATCGCTTTGTGTGCGGCGGGCACAGCCATGGTGCACCGGGCACTGGATGCACAGACCTTGGAAAACCGGCAGGCCGAGACCCGCTCGCTGCAGCTGCAGATTGTGGCGCGTATCGTATCCCAGCACCGGGAAGGCCTAAGCGGGGAGGAACTGGCGGAACTGGATGCGTGCGTCCCCTTGGAGAGCATAGCCTTCTATCAACCGGAGGTGAGCGACCCTGTGAAGGATGCTTGGCGCACCAATACGACCGCTACCCAGCGGCGCGCCTTTGACCGCCTGTCCCTGAACCTGGCACTGCGCTACCCGGCCACAGCCGCCCAGGCAGCGCTTCGTATGGCGGTGCCCTACCTGGCACTGGGCGATGCCGGCCGTTTCCGTGCTATCTTTGATTATGGATTTTCCGATGTATACCATTTATATCCGGTCTTTCACCCCCGCTATGTGTTCCGAGGCGAGGTGTTTGGCAAGCCGCTGTTCCGCATCCTGCCGGACTTTTTTCAAAACAATCCCATCGTGCTGTTGATCAGCAGCAGCGGGCTGTACGCAAGCCTTCTGCTGGGTTCCCTTGCCCTGCTGCTGCGCCGCAGACAGGGCCGCTGGGTAGGCGTGTGCCTGCCGGCATTGCTGACCCTTCTTGGCTGCCTGATGTCGCCGGTGGCGGGCTATGTGCGCTATGCGCTGCCGTTTATCTTTACCGCGCCGCTGTTGGCGGCGCTGGCGGCTGCGGTTCTTGGAAGATTAGCGGATGGGGGAGAAGGAAATTTGTAATTCTGACCAGGGCTGGGCGGAGGTGTACATATGAGACGAAGACGAAAACCATCGGTCATCGGTATTATCTTTGCGATTCTGCTGCTTAGCCTGGCTTTTATGGTGATTGCCAGCGAGCTGACCATCACCACCGCCAGCAAGGAGCTGCGAACAAGAGCGCTTGAGGACTGCCGGGCAGAAATCGGCTATATCAGTGATGCGCTTTATTCCCAGCTTACCAATATCCAGCTGCAGAACATTGATATTCTGAACAATGAGTCCGTGCTCGCGCTGGCTATGCGGAGTACCATTCTGGACAAGTATGAAACCGTTTCCCATGAGAACGCAGTCATGAAACTGATCCGTTCCAAACTCTCGCAGCTGAATTTGATTACTTCGGCGCAACTGTACATTTCCTCCATCAACACGCTGATTACGCCCCAGAAGGCGGCTGTGGCAACCGCGCAGGACTGGTCGGCGATTTTGGGGATTGTTACCCGCTTCCCCAACGGTGTCTATTACACAGATGAATCTGTTGGATTCTGGAGCGCGTCTCCGCTAATTCATGACCCGGCGATGATCAAAGCCTCACGGATCATGCTGATGAGTGTTCAGCGAAACTCCCTGAAAAATCTGCTGCAGAAATATGCCTCACATCCAAACGGGTATCAGCTGCTGCTCAGCTTTGGAGGCCACGTGCTTGTGAACTCACATGATATCCAGTGGGACGAAAGCACCATCAGCGAATCAACGGATGATGTGGTGACGGTGACGCGTGGGAAGAGTCAGTTTTATATGATCCGCGAAAAACATGCTTTCAGTGACCTGTCCATTGTGGCCGTTTTGCCGGTAGATAACGTTATGAGCAATATGGTCCGCCTGCAGAAAATGCTCAAAACCCTGGAGATCATCTGCATATTGATCGTCATTGCGGCGACCATCGCATTTTTCCATATTGTATGCAGACCGCTGAAAGGGATCTCTACAAAGATGCAGCAGGTGGGCGAGGGCAATCTTTCCGTGCGCATGGCACCGGAGAAAACGGCTGAACTGGACGAGGTTGGCAATACGTTCAACAGCATGGCGGAACGACTGCAGCGATTGATTGACCGGGAATATACGGCTCGGCTGCTGGCGGTAAACGCTGAGAAAAAGGCGCTGCAGTACCAGATTTCTCCGCACTTTCTCTATAATACGTATTTCCAGCTGCGCAATCTGATCCTGCTGGAGGAAAACGAGCAGGCAAGCAGGCTGGCAGATTTGATGGGGCGGTACCTGCGGTATATCGTCCATCAGGATGGAGCCAGCATCACGCTGGGAGAGGAAATGGATCATGCCCGCAATTATGCGGATATTCAGAGCATGCGGTTTGGTGGACGGATTGATGTGCGCTACGACATTGAGGAAGGTGATTGGCGGAGGCTGATCGTGCCCCGCCTGCTGGTACAGCCGCTGATTGAAAACACCTTTGCTCATGGTCTGAAAAACGTGGAAAAGGACGGCGTGATCCGTATTGCGCTGAAGCAGACGGAACATGCGGTTGCCATCAGCGTGGAGGACAACGGGGAAAATCTCAGCGATGAACTGCAGGAAAACCTGAGCCGGTCTGTTACAGGCGGGCAGGGCGAGGAGGGCGATGGTGTGGCGCTTGCGAACATTCACCGGCGACTGCAGCTGCATTTTGGCTCTCAGAGCCGCCTTGAGTTTGGCCGGTCCGAATTGGGCGGTCTGAAGGTGACGATCCGGATTGTTCAGGGAAAGGAGGATGGGTAAATGTCACGGATTTTGCTGGTGGATGACGAGCCGCTGATCACCCGAACGCTTCACACGCTCATTCTGGATGAAATGCCCGACGTGGAAGTGTACGGCGTCAATTCGGCATTGCAGGCCATGGAGATGCTGAAGAGAAACGTGTATGACATTGTCGTGACAGACGTATCCATGCCCAGGGTATCCGGCCTTGAACTGTTGGACCACATCAAGAAACTCTGTCCCATTTGCTATGTGATCGTACTGACGGCGTATGACAGTTTTGATTATGCCTATAAAACGCTGCAATATGAGGATGTCCGGTTTATCCTTAAAATTGAGCCGCCCCAGATGATCCTGGATGCGATCCGGGGCGGACTGGACAAAGTGCGGCAGTATTTCAGCGTCACACAGGACAATCAGCGCATCCGCCAGTACCTGAAGGATGCCCTGCCGCTGCTCCGGCAGACGCTGCTGGAAAGGCTGCTGCGTTTCGGGGAGGACTTGCCGGACAGGGCGATCTGCGAAAGCAGCGGGATCGGCATTGTGCCGGGGCAGGATACCCTGCTGGCCGTAACCGGACCCATGAAACCCCAGGAGAAGCGGCAGGAGATCTGCTTTCTTGCGTTGTCCATGCTCCGGGATCGGGGGCTCATGGCAGAGGTGTGGTATTCGGAAAGCAGCCTGGTATTTCTGATCCAGAGTGAAGACGGCGCGGACATGCCGTCTGTGATTCTGGGACAATTGGATCGGCTCATTGAAGGCGCTGACTCTGCCATCGGCCTGTCCTTTGCGGTCTCCTCCCGTCCGGTGCCGTGGGCTCGGGTTGCAGAGGCTGTGTCCGTCCTGGAATCCTATGCCCATCATGCGTTGGAAAGCAATCGGATTGTGCTGCGGGATCCCCTGGCGGAGCGGAAAAGAAGCATCACGTTTGGCGACGCTTTTCGTTGGCGCAGGGACATGGAACAGCGCAATCTTTCGGGGTTGATGGATTCCATCAGAAGTTGTGTTCTGCTGGAAGGGTACCCGCAGGGCCGCAATGGCTGCGCATTGCTGCTGCAGATGCATTTGCGCGAACGCTTCCAAGCCGACTGCCTGGATGGAGTCAAAGTGGACGGTTATACGGCGGAGTCCGTTTTGTTTCACGGCAGCTTTGACTCGCTGGAGGAGTGGATGGCCAAGGTGCGGACTCTGCTGGAAACCCTGTTTATGGGCAGCAGGGCAAGGCGGCTGACGGAAACTGATGATATGCTGGACCGGATCAACCGCTATATTCAGGAGCATTTTCCTCAGCAGATATCCCTGACGCAGATTGCGGAGCACTTCAATTACAACAGCAGCTATCTCTCCAGAATTTACAAGCAGAATATGCGGGAGGGGCTCAGTGAGCATATCGTCCGCACCAGAATTGAGGCTGCCTGCCAGATGCTGCAGGGGAGCAATAGGAGCATCAACGAAATCGCCGAGGGGTGCGGATTCCAGTCCACAAAATACTTTATCACGGTATTCAAGCGGGTAAAAGGCATGACGCCCAAGGGCTGGCGTGAGATGAGGTAGGGATTGACGGAATTTTGACCAAACCATACAAAAAGTAGAATCAAAAGGTAAAGAAATTGGGTAGGCAGTTCCCTTCGCTCACGGTACAATGGGGAAAAGCCTGAACAGGTGAATATACAAGGAGGGAAACCGTATGAAAAAGTTGTGCTGTACCCTGCTGACAGTCCTGCTGCTTCTCAATGTTGCCGCCGGCTGTATTGCCGAAGAGAAGGACTACAAGGCACTCTACGCAGACCGCATCGGGTACGTGGTTGACAATTTCGCCTCCTGGGCGAAGGACAACAACATATCCGAGTACCTGAAGCCCTATGAGGAGCCGGTTACCGTTACGATGGTTCACAACTATAACACGTCTACCGAAAACATGATGGGCAAGCTGGGCGAGCATTACGGCGAGAACTACAACAACAACCGCTGGACGGAAATTATCAAACAATGCCTGAACATCGATGTGCAGTATGACTGGTGGACCCATGACAACGATTATGATACCAAACTGCGCATGAGCATGGCTGCCAACACCCTTCCGGATGTGTTTGTGGTCAACTCCCTCAGCGACGTGGCCCAGTTGGCGGAAGCAGGCCAGATCCTTCCCCTGGACGATCTGATCAAAGCAAACACCCTGCCTGAAATCCTCGACCGGTGGTACATGGATAACGGTTTGACGCTGTCCATGGTGACCATCGACGGCAAGATCTATGGGTATCCCCAGACCCTGTCCCATACCGACGACGTGGGGTACATTTTCATCCGTTCCGACTGGATGAAGGAACTGGGCATCGAGGAACCCAAAACCATTGAGGACGTATGGGATATCGGCTACAAGTTTGTGGAAGCGGGCAAGGCCAAGTACGGCGTATATCTGGAAGCCGGCCAGCCTTCCGTGATGTATGACTATCTGTGCGGCATGTTTGAAGCGTATCATGCCTATCCGGAAACATGGGTAAAGACGGAAGACGGCAAGCTGCAGTTTGGCGCAACCCAGGAACAGATGAAAGCGCCACTTAGGCAGCTGCAGAAAATGTATGCGGACGGCATGATCGATCCTGAGTTTGCCACCAAGGACGAGTTGCAAGCCTACGAGGAAATCATCAACGGAAACATCGGCCTGGTTTTCGGACCCCACTGGGTGATGACGTTTGTGATGTCCATGTATGATCTTCAGCCCGATGTAACCTGGTACTCCTGCGCCGTTCCCGATTCCGACGGCAAGATTGTGCCCCAGGCCATCAAGACCAACAACCGCGGCTTTGTGTGCATCAACGCCAACTGCAAGAACCCGGAAGCGGCGTTCAAAATGCTGAACCTGTATCATTACGCCAGCTACTACTCCGACGATCCCACCTGGTGGGGCTATGAGGAATCCTATTCCCGCATGATCGCGCCGGTGTGGTCCACGGTGAAGCCCACCGATAACCTGGAGACGTATGAGAACCTGCAGGAAGTGTTTGCGGCCAATGATCCGTCCCTTCTGAAAGGCAAGGCGGTGTCCTACTACGGCAACATCACCTCCAGCGAATACAAGAAGGCCTGGGCCTGGAATCAGATGTTTGGCACGGCTGATTACACCCCCATGAAGGTGCTGAAATATCTCAGCGACAATGGATTGCTGTTCTACAATGCATACGTGGGTGCGCCTTCCATTACCTACCAGGATTTCTGGAGCACCATGAACGATTTGACAACGCAGATGATCATCAAGATCATTCTGGGTGCGGATGTGGATACCACCTTTGATGAGTACGTCAAACAGTGGAACGCCATTGGCGGCGCTACCATCACCCAGGAAGCCAACGAGTGGTTTGAAGCGCATCGGTAAAGCGCCCTGAAACTGCCGGTACCACCGGACGCCTGCATTGCCGTGCGGGAGCCGACAGACACAGAATCAACCTGAAACTGCGGTGTGCTGTTGGACGGCACACCGCAGCTTATTGGAGGGATGGATATGAAAAAACCCAAAGGCACGGGTTTGACTGTGAAAATACTGGGAAAAGAACTGCAGCTGCACCTGATGGTGCTTCCGGCTGTCATTTTGGTTCTGATCTTCAGCTATTTTCCGCTGTACGGCCTGAAAATCGCGTTCCAGCGGTTTATCCCGGCCAGGGGTTTGTTTGGCGCCCAGCGTTTCATCGGCTGGGATAACTTTACCTACATCATGAATCTGCCAAACTTTCTGCCGGTGATTCGCAATACCGTCATCATCGCCGGGGCAAAAATCATCCTGAATCTGCTGGTGCCTGTGACGGTGGCACTGATGCTTAACGAGATCAGCAGCAGCAAAATCAAGCGTCCCATCCAGACCATCATTTACTTCCCGCACTTCCTGTCCTGGATCATCTTTGGCGGCATCCTTATTGACCTGCTCTCTCCAGGCACAGGCATCATCAACAAGCTGATTACGGCGCTGGGGGGGAATGCCATCTATTTTCTGGGCGACAACCGTTATTTTCAGGGCACCGTTATTGTAACCGATATCTGGAAAAACTTCGGGTATGGCACCATTATCTACCTTGCCGCCATCACAGGTATCGACACGACCCTGTATGAAGCGGCCCAGATTGACGGCGCTAACCGCTGGCAGCAGACCTGGCACGTGACGCTGCCGGGTATCCGTATGACGGTGGTGCTGATGATGGTATTGGCGCTGGGACGCGTGCTGAACGCCGGTTTTGAGCAGCTTTACAATCTCTGCAAACCAATTGTGTATGAAAGCGGCGATATCCTGGATACGTTCGTCTATCGCCTGGGCCTGGAAAATGGCGCATTCGGCCCGGCCACGGCCGTGGGTCTGTTCAAATCGGTGGTCTCCCTGATCTTTATTTCCAGCGCTTACACCATCGCCTACAAGTTTTTTGATTATCGATTGTTTTGAAAGGAGGGGAGCTTATGGTTGGGAGCCTACCGAAAAAGGATGGGTTGCGCCGCGTGGGTGTCGGGCGGCGCGTGTTTCAGGGGGTCAATCTGACCCTGCTTGTGCTTATGGCCTGCCTCTGCCTGCTGCCCTTCATCCATGTGATCGCTGTATCCCTGTCCAACAACAGTTATATTGACGCTGGTATGGTCACCTTCTGGCCCATGGGAGTTACCACCCAAAGCTACCAGTATCTGTTGTCCAAAACTTCTTTCTGGAATGCGTTCAGGATCTCCGTTTACCGCATGGTGCTGGGTACGTCCATCAATCTGGTGCTGCTGTGCCTGACAGCCTATCCCTTGTCCAAGCCGGAGCACAAATTTCACGGGCGCACCCTGTATGCCTGGTTCTTCTTTATTACCATGCTGGTGAACGGCGGCCTGATTCCCACCTATATGGTTGTGTCAACCCTGAAACTGCGCAACACCCTTTGGGCCCTTGTGCTGCCCACGGCGGTACAGGTATACGATCTCATTTTGATGCTCAACTTTTTCCGCCAGGTGCCCGGCGAGCTGGAAGATGCGGCGCTGATAGACGGCGCGGGCCATTTTCGCACCATGCTGATGATTTATGTGCCCATTTCCATGCCGGCCATCGCCACCATGACGCTTTTTTGCATGGTCAATCATTGGAATCAGTGGTTTGACGGCATGCTGTATATGGACAACACCACCCTGCGGCCGCTGCAGACCTATCTGCGGCAGACGCTGATCGGCCAGGATTTTTCCTTCGCCGATGGGGATGAAATTGCCGCCTTTGCCAATATCAATGACCGTTCGCTGCGCTGTGCGCAGATCATCATCGCCACCATCCCCATACTATGCAGTTACCCTTTCCTGCAGCGTTATTTTGTAAAGGGCATCATCGTGGGCAGCGTGAAGGGCTGACGGGATGAATGAAAAGGCTGATGAAGATGAGAATGACGAATTATCACACCCATACTACGCGCTGCAAGCACGCGGTAAATACGGATGAAGAATATGTTCAGGCGGCTATTGAGGCCGGATATCAGGTGTTCGGCTTTGCGGATCACTGCCCCTGGCCTTACAAAAACGGCTTTGCAAGCAACATCCGTATGGATGTGGAACAACTGGACGAATATCTGGAGAGCATTGCCCGTCTGAAAAAGAAATACGCATCCCAAATCACCCTGTATGCGGGTCTGGAATGTGAGTATTATCCGGACTATATGGACTGGCTGAAAAAAACGCTGGCGGAGAAGCCCATCGATTATGTGATTTTTGGCAGCCATCACGACCTGACTGACGACGGTGGGATGTATTTTGGGGGATCCAACAAGCCCGAGCACGTGCGGCTGTATACCCAAAGGACGATCGAAGGCATGCGCACCGGCGTGTTTGCCTATCTGGCCCACCCGGACCTGGTGATGCGCGGCTATCACCAGTTTGACGATACCTGTGTGGAGATGGCCTATGCCATCTGCCGTACCGCAAAGGAAATGGACATGCCCCTGGAGTACAACCTGACGGGCGTGGAGAACAAGCGCCTCACGGGTCTGCGCTGGAAAGGCATTGGGTATCCGGATGACCATTTCTGGCAGATCGCGGCGGAGCTGAAATGTACCGCCATCATCGGGCTGGATTCCCACAGGGCGGATCATGTGCTGGAAACCCGGGATTATGAGGACGCAGTGGCCTATCTGGACGGGCTGGGGATTCATCGGGTGGATACAATCCGGATGAATCCGGCGGCTGCGGGGTGAGGGGCGGGAAGGTACAGCACGCGCTTGTGGGGGGGCATATGGCGGCATGCCGGTATCAATCCAAAGTCAAGACAGAAAGTGTAAAAAGTGAACCCCTTACGCAAATGGAGGGTGTCTTGCTTCAAGTATTCACACTTGCAACTGTGATTTGAAGGCAATCACCATCAGGGTTGACGTATGCCGGATAAAAGAGTACGATTCTTCAGTTGATTATTAACAGACTGTGAGGGATCCGATGAAAAAAACCGCAAGGGTATTCTACAATATTGCTTGTGCGATTGGCTGCCTGGTAGGGATATGGCATTTTTCTGCGCCGTATTCCAATCAATGGTACTCCTATATACCGGACGCTCCCATCGAGATCATTCAATCGATCAACTACATCAATTTCTGCTTTTCACTTTTGCTGTCCGGATTCAGTTTGCTGCTCATTATGGTGCAGAAAAAATTATTCAGGGGATTAAAAGAGCTTAAGGCATTTTATGCATTCTATACGCTGGTATGGCTGTCCAGAGTGATCATACAGCTCGTATGGCCGTGGCCATCTGGTCTGCAACTATGGCTGAGTATAGCTTTCAGCGTGGAGTTTCTATTGACTCTGGTTCCTCTGTTGTATCTGATAAAGGGCACACCAGACATGAATCGATGAGCAAGTTTCAAATAGTAAACGAACTGCCCGCGTCGGGCTGAACATGCCAACCCGATGCTGCAGCGCTCATCCCTCTTTATTTCCCCCCCAGCAAACTCTCCAGAACGCCGCTGAGCAAATCCGCAACGGAGCCCTGGGCCTGGGGGGAGGCGCTGGTGCCGGCATCCGCCAGGGTGGGCACCAGGTCGCTGCATTTTCCCTTCAGTACGTTGAGGGCAGCCTTTTTGGTGTCCTTGTCCGCCTTGCGGTACCAGGTCACCAGCTGCTTTTCCGCGGCGGTAAGGCGCATGCTGGTGGTTGCGGAGGATGCGGCAGCGGAAGAGGCGGCAGGTTTAGCGGCAGGTTTGGCGGCGGGTTTGGCAGCAGGTTTGGCTGTCCCCTTGGCCGCATTCACCAGAGAGGCCTGGGTCACCCCGGTGGCCTTGGCGATTTTCCGAAGCACCGCCACGGAAAGGGACAGCTCGCCCCGCTCGGCTTTGCCGATGTCCGCGGCGGTAAGGCCTCCGCCCACCTTTTTGGCCAGTTTTTCCTGGGTAAGCCCCGCGGCTTTCCGTGCTTCTTTGATCAGGGTTCCTACTTTATCTGCCATTTTGATGTCCTCCTCATTGGCAGCTGAATGTCAGCCGCCGTTATCATTGGTTGATTCGTCCCGTATGCGTTTATTGTACCATGGAAAAAAAGGGCTGTCACGCCGTTTCCGGCTGGCAGCCCAAGGGGGATCCTTTTGTGTGGCGGGATGGGGGGACCTAATGGCTATTGGGCAGCCAGCTTGCTTTCCAAGCCGTTGGTCTGCGCCCAAACCGTGGCATAGGAGCCGGTGGGCACGCGGATGGCCTGCAGTGCGTCTGAGCCTGCCAGGGCGTCCGGTGCGATATAGATGACGCTGGCGGGAATCTCAAGCTCCGTTAATGCGGTACACCCGGCAAAGGCTTTTCCGCCAATGCTGGTGATGCCCTCCGGCACCACAACGCGGGTGAGGGCGGCATTGCCCTGGAAAGCCTGGGCCCCAATCCCGGAAATCGGCAGGCCTTCGAGGGTTGCGGGGATGGTTACTTCCGCGGAAGAGCCCTTGTATTTGGCGATGATCAGCTTTTGCGAGAGAATCTGATAGTCCCACTCCGAGGCGACAGGGGTGCTTGCCGCGGCCAAATCCGCGTCATACCTGGCCTGCAGGTCTGCCAGCTGCTCCTGGGCGGTACTCTTGTAAGCATCATACTCAGCCTGCAACGCCTGCAGGGCCTCTGCGGAGGCTGCCTTCTCCTGCAGGGCTTCTGCGGAGGCGGCCTTTTCCTGGTCAAGCTCCGCCTGCAGCGCGTCATGGGCGGTTTGCAGGGCGGCAAGCTTATCCTGGGATACGGAGAGCTGCTCCGTCATTTTGCCCAGATCGGCCTGCAGCTGTTTGATCTGCTCGCTTTGCTCGGCCTGAACCTTCCCGGCTTCCTCCTTGGCGGCGGCCAGAGCGGCGGCAGCGGCGGCTGTGTCCGCATCATACTTGGTCTGCAGATCGGCCAGGGCGCTGTTGGCCTGGGATCCGGCCTTGTCCAGCTGGGTTTGCAGGGCGGCAAGCTCCGTCTGGGACCGGGTCAGCTGCTCGGCTGTTTGGGAGAGCTGCTTTTGCAGTTCGCTGATTTGGCTGCTTTGCTCGGCCTGTATTTTTTGGGCATCTTCCTGGGCGGCGGCCAGGGCGGTGTTGGAGGCGGCCATGTCTGCCTCATATTTCTTTTGCAGATCTGCCAGCGTGGCCTGGGCCGCAGTGAGCTCTTTCTCCGAGGCGGTCAATTGCTCGGAGGCATCGGCAATCCGGCTCTCCAGCTGGGCTATGGCCGAGGCCTGCTCCTGATGGAGCCTGGTTGCCTGGTCCTTGCCCATATAGCCAAAGACAGCCACCACCAGTGCCGCCACCAGCACAATGCATAGCACAAGTACAAGGGTGCGATCTTTCCTTGGGGTTGAAGCGGACTTATTCTCTGTCATTTGATCTCCTCCCTTTCCATCCTATGTATCACTTGCATGGAGCAGTCCGGCAAATCATCATCCGCTTAAGCAATCCTATCGGAAAAACAGCGATACGGTCAGGGGGTGGGGGTATTCGGATGTTGCGGATATCGCGATGGAGCCGTACGGGCCATCTCATGCTGTATACAGAAGATAATAGCATTCATCGCAGCAAATGTAAAGGGGAAACGGGGCGATCAACCCCAGGGGAAGTATACGTACTCCAGCTTGATCACCTGATTGGTTTCATCCAGCGTTACTTCAGCATTGAAGGTAATCGGCTCGCCAACTTCCTCGCTTCGATCGGCGTACCATTGCAGGATGTCCTCGCAGGGCAGGTTGTCCATGATGTTTTCGCTAAAATCAGCCGGCAGAAGAATCTCGCAGGAGTCGGCCAGGAGCAGTTCCAGCGGGTTTTTCCGGTCAAACCCCAGGGACTTCTTATCCTCAATGACCTCTGCGTTTTCCGCGGTGACATAGTCGCCAAAGCATCCGGTCACCACGATGGGGGAGGAATCGTCCGTCTGCCCAATGCTTAACACAAGGAACCACGGGTAGTTCTCCGGATTGAGGGCGTTTTCCGTCACCGTGCCGGTGCCTTGCGCCCATGCGACGGAACATCCAAGAACCAGCAAGAGTGCCAGTACCAGGCATACCGGTTTTCTCATGATGATAACCTCCCATTTGTCTTCATTTGTACAGGTTGCAGAAAATCCTTTTTCCAGGGGTCATGTCCGGGGCGCCGCTGTGCTATATCCGCGTGAATGCGCCTGTTTGTCTTCCATCATATACCCTTTGGGAAAATTTCGCAAGAGTGAGGGCAAAACAATGCGGCAGCCCTGCTGGAAGGCCGCCGCATTTCATCTTTTGTGCACCCTCATATTACCACATTTTGAGAAAAAAAGATAGACTACTTTTTTTCGCGCACCCGTGGTACGCTACCAAAGAACCGAGGAGGTGCGCCATGGAAGAGAATCAGTTTCAAGCCGAAAAGCAGCATCTGGCCCAAACCATCGACTTTATCCACCGGGAGCTTGCCCGGGCCGACGCCCAGGGTGAGGCCCAGAAGGAAGCTATCCGGGCGGTTCAGGAGGAGCACCTGGAGAGCAGCCGCTGGGAATCGGCGGGCCTGCACAGCATCCAGGGTTTCGCGGAAATGCTGGAGCAGAGCCAGGAGGCCCAGAACCTGGCCCGGATGGAAAGTGCCCGGGACAACACCCTGCGCATGATCCGCACATTGGTGCGCATGCGGGAGCGGCCCTATTTTGCCCGCATCGACTTCCGTTTTCAGGACGGCAAGGAAAGCGCCGTCTACATTGGCCGGGCCACGCTGATGGACAAAGCCACCATGAAGATGCAGGTGTACGACTGGCGGGTGCCCATCGCCAGCGTCTTTTACCGCTATGGGGTGGGCCCGGCCCAGTATGAGGCACCGGCGGGAACCATCCGGGGGGAGCTGCTCCTCAAGCGCCAGTATGAGATCCGCCAGGGGGAGCTGCTGTACTATTTTGATGCCAACGAGGAGGTGCTGGACAGTTTCCTGCGGGATATGCTGGGGCGGCCTGCTTCCTCCTCCATGAGGGATATTGTGGAAACCATTCAGCGGGACCAGGACCGGGTGATCCGGGACATGGAGGCTCCCCTGCTGATGGTGCAGGGCAGCGCGGGCAGCGGCAAGACCTCCGTGGCCCTGCACCGGGTGGCCTACCTGATGTACCAGGGCCTGCAGAAGGCCCGCCTGGATCCCAGCCGCATCCTGATCCTCGCCCCCAACGCCACCTTTGAACGCTACATATCCCAGGTGCTGCCCGGCCTGGGGGAGGAGCAGGTACGAACCCTGCTGCCCGAGGAGCTGCTGGCAGCGGTCCTCCCCGCAAGGGCTTTGGGAGCGGGGATCCAGCCCCGCAGCGCCTGGGTGGAGCGCCGGCTGACGGCCCGGGGAGAGGAGAAGCGGCGCCTGGCCCTGTGCCGGAGCTTCAAGGGCTCCCAGGGGTTCGTCACGCTGTTGGAGCGCTTCCTCCATGAGCTGCCCCGCCGGTGGATTCCCTTTGCGGATGTGGACTATGCCGGGCAGCGGGTGGCCCGGGCGGAGCTGTGCCGCACGGAGATTTGCCAGGACCGGGGCCGGAAGGCGCCTCTGGGAGCCCGGCTGGCCATGCTGGAGAAGGCTATCTGGGAGCGGGTACATGCCCTGCGCCCTGCCCGGATGGAAAAGCTGCTGGAGTTTGGCCGCCGCCTTCCCCATCATGCCCAGGAGGCCGCGGCCTTTGCCCGGATGATTTCCATCCGGGAGAGCGGGCGGCTGCTGCAGCAACTGCGGGCCTTTACCCGGGTGGACTGCGTGGCTCTGTACCGGCAGCTGTTTGAGGACAGGGAGGCCTTTGTAAGGCTGAGCGGGGGTCTGCTGCCTGCCCAGGACGCGGAGGCCCTGCGGCAGGCCACGGCGGAAGGGTTGGTGGGGGACAAGATTCCCTATGAGGATGCCGCCGCCATGGCCTACCTCCAGCTGCGCGTGTACGGCTGCCGGACCTTTGCCCACCTGCGCCAGGTGGTGGCGGACGAAGCCCAGGACCTGGATGTACTCCATGCCCGGCTGATGGCCCTGCTCTTTCCGGGCGCCCGTTTCACCCTGCTGGGGGATGTGTACCAGACCCTGGGGGGAAGCGCGGAGGAAGGCCTGTATGAGAGGCTGGCCCAGGCTCTGGACAAAGGGCCGGGGCTCATGGTGCGGCTGGACAAGAGCTTCCGCTGCACCCGGGAAATCTGGGAGTTCAGCCGGCACTTTCTGCCGCCCGGCGCCGCCGGGGAATGCTTCAGCCGCTCCGGGGCCAAGCCCCGCATCCATGGAGCTGCCGACGAGGCTGCCCTGGCGGATGTAACCTTGCGCCTGATTCAGGAAATCCGGGAGAAGGGCTTTCAGTCCATCGCTGTGGTGTGCAAAACGGATGAGGACGCCAAGAAGCTGTACCAGCAACTGAAAGGCCGGGAAGCTGTGGCCCTGGTCGGCCCGGGGAGCTCCCTTCTGGTTCCCGGCGTGTCCATCCTGTCCCTGTACAGGGCCAAAGGCCTGGAGTTTGACGCCGTGCTGCTGTGGGGGGTGGATGCCGCCCGCTATCCACAAGCGGAGGACCGGGGCCTGCTGTATGTGGGCTGCACCCGGGCGCTGCATATCCTGGAACTGCTCTGGGCCGGGGAGCCCAGCCCCCTGCTGCCAAAGGAGGAGAGCCTATGAAGGTACACCCAACCGTAGCCAGGCTGATGGCGGAGATCCTGTCGGCGGATGGAAGCGAAATGACCCCCAACTTCCCCCTGGGGCCGGGGAGCGGCATCGATCCCATCGATGTGGCCAAGCTGGCCATTGCCTGCGAGGAAACCTTCGGCTTTGCGCTTTTTGATGAAAAGGTGGCCCAGTGGAGGGTTCTGGGGGATGCCAGCCGGCAGATTGAGGAGCTGACAGAGGAGGGCCAGGGCCAGGCCACGGAAAAGACGGAGGAAGAAAGAGCGGCCTGGTTTTACGAGTAGGAGAGGAAGTGCAAAGGCAGAAATTGTCAACGCCTCATTATCGACATGTCAGGAGGGCTATTGCGATCCTCTCTTGAGACCCTACACCTTTTCTATATACAGCGCCGCGCTTTGGAAATCACGCCTCAGCGCTAGGGAAATCCCGGCATTGCACAGTGTTTTCCCGCTGTATACCGTTCCGTTTACCGCGTACTCCGCATCTGCATCCAGGCCCTGCAAGCGCAACGGGGGACGCAGTGTGCCGTAGGTCTGCCCTCGCAAGAAGGCGAATACCACTGCTTCATGCCGGTCTTGGGATACATATTGAACCGCCGTCATGTCCCCCTGGATGGGGGAGAGCAAGCGATACAGCACACCCTGCTGGATGATGGGCCGCCAGCGTTTGTACTGGGCAATCCACCGGGTGCAAACTTCCAGCTCTTCCTGGGTAAACTTGGAAAGATTTGCGCCGATTCCCAACCCACCGCACATGGCTGAGCAAAAACGGTAATCCAGGGAGCGTGGAGCACGGCCCTCTCCGGATTCCGTCACCCAACACATCATGGTATCCACAGGGTATAGCTGCGTATAGCCCTCCTGTATGAACAGGCGGTCATAGGGATCGGTATTATCGCTGGGCCAGCTTTGATAGGCATAGGCCAGGCTGCCCAGCTCTACACGCCCACCGCCGCCGGAGCATGTTTCCAGCTCCACATGCGGGAATTCCTGATGCAACCAGGCCCACAGGGAATAGAGCGCTTGCACATGTTTGCTCCATAGCTCCGGGCTGTCCATATCTGTTAAAGGACGGTTCATATCCCATTTCAAAAAGGTGATATCGTTCTCCCGCAGGAGCTTCCCCAACATGCCTTTGAGATACGCCTGAACCTCGGGCAGTGTGATGTTGAGGGAAAGCTGGTTACGGGCCTGCATAGGCTCCACCCCGGGGATGTGGTAAGCCCACTGGGGGTGTGTCCGGTATAGATCGCTGTCGGGATTTACTGCTTCCGGCTCCACCCAAATACCAAAATCCATTCCCAAACTTTTCACATACCTTATCAAGTCCGAAAGCCCATTGGGGAACTTCTCCCGGTTTACATACCAATCCCCAAGCCCAGCCTTGTCACTGTGACGCTGGCCGAACCAGCCGTCATCTACTACAAAAAGCTCACAGCCGATTTGGGCAGCCTTTTGCGCCAGGCGCTTCTGTTCTTCCACCCGTACATCAAAGGCGGTGGCCTCCCAGCTGTTGTACAGCACCCTCCGGAGGCCGCGGGGAGGCAGAATGTGTTCTCTCACAAAGCTGTGCATCAGATGGCTCATGGCTCCATAGCCATCCTGCGAAAAGCCTATGTACAGCACAGGGGTGGTGTAGCTTTGCTGAGGCTGCAGCGCCCAGGCAAAGTCAAAATCATTCACACCCGCTACGATGTGGGTGTTGCCCTGCTCCGTCTTTTCAATATGCATAGCCCAATTTCCGCTGTAGGCTAACGCTGCAAACCAGACCCTGCCGTGGGTTTCTCCCGCGTCTTTTTCGCACAGGGCCACCCAGGGGTTATATTGGGGGCCAGGAATACCACGCTTGGCCTGGAGGGTCAGGATGCCTGTGCTCATTGGGTGCTGCTGCAGCTGGTTCTCCCGGGCCCATTTGCCCACCGCATAACGCACCTCGCATTCCTGATAGCAGGGCAGATTCACGCTGGCGGAAAACGCCTTTTCCAACTGTATAGGTTCCTTGGCAGTAATGACACTGTTTCGGCCTATGATGCCGTTTGGGTACAGTTGATATACCAACGCCAATGTGAAGGCGGCGCTATCAAAACGTAGGGTCAAGCGTTCCGTCTTCCCGTCTTTTTCCAGTTCATGGCTCTGGTAGGTCAGAAAATGCACTCGTTGCGTCCCCTGTACCTTAAGGCACGGCAGGGTAAAATCATGCCCGTTCCAAACGGGATATTCTCCCCGCTCGGCGTTGGTGTCCGGGTCAAAGGAGCTGTGAAAGCCCTCCACCGCGAGCTTGGGCAAGTCTTCCCCACCGATGGCCCCACCCCAGTACAGGTTTCGGGCTGCTTTATCCACCGTAAAGGCGTAGGATATGTCCCCAGCCTGTAGGTGAAATGTGTGACCCTGTATGGTAATCATGCTGTTTACTCCTTGTTTTCCCAAAGGGCAATTTTTTGAAGGTGAGGTGCGTCTTGCTCCCCGAAGAAGCGAAGTGTATTCTGCCCTTGGACCAAGCTTACGCAGATCTCCTTGCGTCCCGGTACGCTCCAGCAGCCTTCCACCCAGCCGCCGGTGTTAAACAGCACGCTACGAATGGGTTCTGTGCCGTTTACACTGATGAGCAAAGTCAGGTTCACACCGGAGAAATAATCCATCGCCAGGATGTAGTCTCCTGATGCCTCCACCATAACGGTGAAGGTAGCGCTGCCCCGAGGGCCAATGCCTTGAATGCTTTCTCCCTTCCCGCCGGGCACAGGGCGTATCCGGGCCTCTCCCTCCAACAGAGCTTCCATGCCTGCGTACACGGTTTCCAGAACAGCTCCATTGTCGATGAAAGCTACCTTGTGGATCTGGGCTCCCTTGGCGGAGATGCGCAATGATTCTTCCCTGCTGATGGGCAACGCTACATCTACGCAGCGCAGCACGGACTTTCCGCCGCTGCACTCCAGCCGCACGGGAAGCCCCTGAGGCTCAATCAGGGCTGTTGTTTCCTCCCTCGCGGAATACGTGATCCGGAGGGTGTATACCCCACTTGCCAAACCGCTGGTATCGCATAGCCCGCCCAGCACCGGTACTTCCTTCACCGGGGGGGTCATGTATCCTGCCAATACGCCGCCGCGCAGGGGGCGCTCCTCCTTACACAGATACAACGCAAAGCCGCCGTTTTCCTTAAGCTCCGCCCGGAAAACATCGCCGCCTTTCAAGGTTGCGGTCTGCTTATGCAATACGTCTCCTTCTCCATCGGTGTACAGTTCCCCATAATGCTCCCCTTCGCCCAGGAAATCAAGGGGAATGGCGATGCTGCGGGAAGCCGTGCAGATCCCGCCGATCAACCACTCATCCCCTTTGCGGCGGAGCATCACAACATGAGAGCCGGGGTAGCCCTCAAGCAGACGCATTTCATCATACACCGCATAGGTGCGGCGCAGAAAATCCGTGCCGACCCAGGGCAGCAGCCCATGGATACCCTCGGCGATGTGCAGGACCCCGGATTCAAACACTACGCTCAAGGCCAACTGATGGGCTTGGGTGGTATTGCGGTTCGCATTGGAAAAGCCTGTGGGCGTATAGTCCATGGAACCCAACACGTTGCGGGTAAAGGGCACTGTGCAGTTGTGCACGGCATGGGGCATATCGCTCCACTTGTAATGCTCCAATCCCATGATCCCTTCCTCGGTGAGCAAGTTGGGCCAGGTACGCCCCTCTCCGCCTGGCTTGGTGTTACCGTGGAAGTTAATCATGAGCTTGTTTTGAGTCATCAGTTCCGCAATCATACCGTATTGCCACATGGTCAGGCTGGAATCGTTCATGAAAAAATCCACCTTAAGGCCGCAAACGCCCCATTGCGCCCACTTTTCTATTTTGGGTTTGGCGGTCTCCAGGGTGGACAATGACTGCATATCGGTCCACAGCCACACCAGGATGTTCCGCTCTTTGGCGTATCTGCAAAGGCGTGGTACCCAGGTGTCGTCCCATCCGGCGTCCACCGTGATGCTCTCAAAGCCGTATGCGGCGGCAAAGTCCACGTACTTCTTCTGCTCGGTATAGAGCTGGGCTCCGTTTTCAAAGCTCCACCAGGACCAGAGACTGCGGGTAGGCCGGATCCAGCCGATATCTGTCAGGGTGGTTTTGGGGTTGAGGTGAAACACCATACGGTTGCCCACCAGGTCCGCTAGGCTGGGGGCGACCATGGCCACCCGCCAGGGGGTTTGCAGGGGCAGCATGGCATGGAAAGGGCCCCCTTCCTCCGGGGCAAAGGCAATGGCCATGCTATGATCCGAGATGACGGTCAGATGGCAGGAGCAATAGCCTCCCTGGCGGCTCAGGAGTTCCGCCTCGGTGAGCATCACCCACAATCCGTTTTCCGGGGCGTGGAACAGTGCGGGGAAGCCGTAGGCCGCCCCCTGGGTCCTATGGTTGGATACAAAGGGACCCTCGTAGGTATTAATCAAGCTTTGCAGCCATGACTGGGTGAAGCCTTGAGCTAACATAAACTGCGTATTTTCAGCCAGTACCCAGGCATGACCTTCACCACACAACTCCCAGCGGTAGGCCGCTCCCTCGTCAAACATCCTTGCTCGTAATGTTACGGGAAAGCCGTTTTTGGTAAATGTCAGTGCCAACTCGTTGCTTTGGTGAGTATACTCTGAATTCTTTCCCCCGGGCAGGTGGTAGGTTTCCTTAAAGTAGTCCCTCTTTTCCGACAAAAAGGCCAACCCTGTTGAGATGTCTACCAGACTGGTGGATACCCCTGTTTGCGGGACAGTGAGCACTGTTATGTCTCCAGCAGTAACACTGATGTAAACTCCTTTGGTTTGGGCTTTGATGTTCATGGACAAACGGCCATTGGGGGACAATAGTTGCCATACGCAGCTCATAGACTACTCCTTTACACCACCCAGGGTTACACCGGTGGTGAAATATTTCTGCATAAATGGATAGATCATCAGCACTGGCACCGTAGCCACAAACATCTGAGCCGCCCGGGCTGTGCGCTCAGACACGATGCCCACATTGCGCATCGCTTCGCTGGACATCAGCTGGGTGTTGCGCCCTACCACAAAGGTCTGCAAATACGTCTGCAATGGATACTTGGAAGGCCGATTCATCAGCATCATGCCTTCAAACCAGGAGTTCCAATGGTTCACCACGCAAAACAAAATGGTGGAGGCCAAGGCCGCGCTGGACAGGGGTACAAAAATCCGCCACAGAATCTGCCAGTGGGTGGCTCCATCAATTGTGGCCGCTTCCTCAATGCCCTTGGGAATGCCCTTGAAGAAGTTCACCAAAATGACCACGTTATACACGGGTACTGCCGAGGGGATCACCAAGGCCCAGAAGGAGTCGATCATGCCCAGTTTAGAAATGATGAGGAACCAGGGTACCAGGCCACCAGAAAAAATCATTGTGACGATAAAGAACCACACATAGACATTGCGGGCGGGGAATTCTTCCTTGCTCTTGGACAGAGGATAGGCGATGAGCAGGGTCAGCAGCATGTTCAGCGGCACCCCCACCAGCACCTTGGCCACCGATACCCCAAAGGCTTGCGCCAGTTCCAGCTTTTGCAGCACAAAGGCATAGGACTGCAAGGTGACCCGCCTCGGCCAAAACCCAACCTGGCCCAAGGCCACGGCGCTGCTCTCGCTTAAAGAAATCGCCAGGAAGTTCAGGAAAGGAAGTACAGCGCACAGGGTCATCAGCGTAAGAAGGATGACGTTGACAGCCTCGAAAATTCTTCGGGATACAGGCTTTTTCACGACGCTCTCCTCCTTAAATAATCTCGTAATGGGCTACTTTTTTGGCGATCCAATAGCCCAGTACCATCATCGTACCGGAAACAATAGATTTGAGGAATCCGATGGTGGCGGCCACGCTATACTTGGTGCCGCCCAACCCCAGCCGGAACACCAATGTATCCAGTACGTCTCCAGTTTCATATACCTGAGGACTGTACAGGTTGAAAATCTGCTCAAAACCGCTGCTGCCCGCAGCACTGAGGGTACCTCCGGCATTGAGAATCGCGCCCAAGGATAGCATCGCCATCAGCAAAATGGTGGGCATCAGGGAGGGCAGCGTCACATGTCGCATCTGCTTCCAGTGCCCCGCCCCGTCGATGGCCGCGGCTTCATACAGCGTAGGATCAATAGCTGTCAGGGCTGCCATGTACACGATGGTACCGTAGCCCACTTCCTTCCACAGTTCCGTGATGACCATGGTATAGGGAAACCAGTTTTTGTCCCCCAGGAAATATACCGGCGTGCCCCCCACAGCCCCGATGATCCCATTGATCAGACCCTCGGAGGGGGACAGAATATCGATCATCAGCCCGCCCAGAATGATCCAGGACAAAAAGTGCGGGAAATAGATAGCGGTTTGCACCACCCGCTTGAAACGCCTGCCGGATAGTTCATTGAGCAGCAGCGCCACCAGTACAGGAAAGACGATGCTGCCGATGATTTTCAGGCTGGAGATCAACAGCGTATTGGAGAGTACTTGCCAGATGCCAGGATAGCTAAATACATACCGGAAGTTCTCCAGCCCAACAAAGGGGGAGCGGAAAAAGCCCTTGCCTGCGGAGAACTTCTGAAATACCATCACCAGGCCCATCATAGGCCCGTAGGAGAAGATCAGAATCACCAACGCGCCTGGAATGATCATCAAATGTAACGGCAGGTTTCGCTTTTGCTTGTGTGTCAGCATATTATGGGGTCTTACCATCCGCTCAACTCCAATCATCAAAAGGGGAGGGAGCCCTATCTCGCTCCCTCCCTTTCATCTCATCAGCGCTGGCTCTGCCACAGGTTCACGTCGTCGGTGATCTGTCTACCGCCAAGGTCGTACCAGTCTGTTACGAATTGGTCAAACTGCGCAATGTCAGCCCCCTGGATGATCTCGGTAAACACCTGGGCTTGCTTCTGGCTGAGGATGCTGCCAAAATCAGCCATGGACTGGGTGGAGGAGCCATAGTAGCGGTCATGGTAGAGCTTATTACCATCCACATACTGGTTAATCACCGCCATGGAACCCAATTCACCCCACATTTTCTCCGCCGCCCAGTTCTGGGCCCAGCCGTCGGCGCGCTCGCCGCTGCGGTAGGACACTACCTGGTTGTAGTATCCCTTTTGCTCCGCATCCAGTAGGGACACATCCCCGGAGGCCAGGGCCGCTGCCACTGCCTTTTGGGCGTCGGCGTTCTTCATGGGTGGTTCGCTGTAGATCAAGGGATATTCAAAGATGGCACGGCCTGCGCTGTCAACGTTGTATATGTCGGGCTGGGCATTTTTGCCAAAGCACCGATCCAGTTGGAGATTGAGCATTTCAAAGATCGCTTCGGGATGCTCGCAAGTTGCACTGACAACGTAGTAAAGGTTCACGGGGAAGGCAACCTGTGCAAGAGCACCGCCCGGGGTTTCTCCTACCAGCGCATAGGGGGCCCATTCCATGTTCTCATTGCCGGTCTTGGCGTCCGTCAGCCATCCCATGTTCCAGAAATAGCCGTAGAACATGCCTACCTTGCCCTTGCCCGCATCGCCGTTTACCACACTGTAGCCGTCTTTGGTGCCAAACTCAGGATCGATGGCACCATCCTTGTAGAGGGCTTGCAAGGCCGCAAGTGCATTTTTAACTTCCGGTTGTACGACGCCATTCTCCAGCCCGCTTTCCTTGCCTTCCACCCAGATGTTAGGGTAGGCGCTAAAGCCGTTCATGAAGCCTTCCAAAGAAGCAGCCATGCCGTACAGATCTTTGTTAAGGGCCAGGCCGTAAGTATCATTCTGGCCGTTGCCGTCGGGATCGTTTTTGGTGAAAGCTGTGGCGATGGCAATTACGTCATCCATGGTCTTGGGTGCCTCCAGACCCAGGGCCTGGAGCCAGTCTGTACGTATCCACAGCACATTGGTGTTGCCGATGCCGCTGCTCATCTTGGGTACTGCCATCAGCTT
>Ga0123335_1002023_pt1 | contig 31429 bp, 32 predicted proteins | sample BiotimSIPDNA_2_FD_89707 | JGI IMG/M metagenome (GOLD analysis project Ga0123335, IMG submission 89707) | Anaerobic biogas reactor microbial communites from Washington, USA - Biogas_R2 time_0 SIP DNA | ecosystem: Engineered > Bioreactor > Anaerobic > Unclassified | place: Washington, USA... | reverse complement strand
TACTGCGACAGATAACCACCGAACTGGTCTTATTATCATCAGAGAGCACCCCCAGCTACAACTCCAGCCTGGTATTATTACGCTGCTATGATCTGGCCGGGGTGGAAGATCCTTTTGCCCGGATCAAGCAGGCATCAAACCGCCATGCCCTGCATATCCTTGATGGTTTTGCCTTTGAACCTGAGGAAGAGGGCGCTCTAATGATTGCCTTAAAGCTGGCCTTGGCCGGTAATGTCATCGACCTAGGTATCCAGTATGACTACGATATCGAAGGAAATTTATCGGATGTTTTGCAAACTGATATAGATGCATCCGCTTTGCAGGGATTCACCGCATGTCTGGAAAAAGCCCAGCATATTCTGGTTATTGGCGACAACAGCGGCGAGATAGTATTTGATACTGCTTTAGTCCGGGTGCTGCAGCATATGGGCAAAGAAGTAGTCTATTCCGTAAAAGGCGGTTCTATATTGAATGACGCAACCCAACAGGACGCCTGGGAAAGCGGCATGCAAGATCTGGTGCCGGTGATACATACCAGCAATCGTTTCCTGGGGGTAGAATGGAGGCTTTGCAGCGATAAATTCCAGCAGCACTATCAAAAGGCAGATCTAGTCATCGCCAAGGGTCAAGCGAATTATGAAAGTCTGGAAGGCTGCCAGCACGCCGGTGATAAAACCTTTTTCCTATTAAAAGCCAAATGCCCGGTGGTGGCGGCTCACCTTGGAGTAGAGCTAGGTGACTGGGTACTGCGCAGGAACCAGGTAAGATAGAAGAGGCCGGAAGAATCCTCTCATCCTTCCGGCCTTGTTATTAATAGTTTATTTCTTTAACAAACGCTGGTCAATACTGGCACCAAACCTCTCCATCGGGATCTTGAATTCAGGCATACCAGTAGAATATGGCGCTATCTCATATTGTGCAAAGTAGACCACTATATAACCGGGTATCAGGTAATAGGTACGATTATCCCCAATACCGTTGAACCCTTCTTCTCCCTCAAAGAATCCGTCCGTATATTTGGCGATCTCTTTTCCCACCTCGTCATCAATAATGCTCTGATAGGCAAAACCTGGAGTGAACAGATCCTGCAATGCCAGGAATTCGCCAGTATTTAAATCTATATTGAAGGGCAGCCGCTCCGTCCCGCCGTGGGCTCCGCCGGTGAACTGGTAGTTGTCGATAGTCAGGCTGAGAATGCCATTCTGGTTATAGTGAACAGTATAATCTACGACCATTTCATACTTCCAGAAATGATCGCCGGTCTTTGTTGTCTCCTCATAGAATGCCCGAGCATCCTGGGTGTTCTCGCTAAGGAGTTGTAAGCTCCGCTCGGCCAATGCCTTATTGATAGATTTCTGTATTTCTACATTCTTCATACCGCTGATCTGCGGTATCCTGAGATTAGTACTTATAGCTGCTTCATCGTTCTTTGTAACCTCGGGCAGAACTCTTACCGCTTGGATGATCTGATCCTTTTCTGGTATCTTTACCTGCCCGGGCGCTTTTACCTGGGACGACTTCTGTTCCGATGGCTTCTGTTCTGACGGCTTTACACAACCGGTCATGGCAGTAACCATGACCAAGAGCAATGCTGCCGTCAGCAAGACAACCAGACTTCTAAGCTTTTGGTCTGTTTTTACTTTATTGATTCCTCTCATCTGTTGTCCTCCCCGTGAATTCGTTAATACTTGTTATTCAAAGATTCGGCAAGATCTACAATAATCCTGCCCCCTTTTCTCTCAATCCAGCCGTCTAAATTTTTAATCGCTTGACCTTACCCCTGGGGTAAGCTCGTATACTAATATCGCACCGCTGCAAAGGAGTGTCTTAGAATGATCTTGCGGTAACCCCTCCTGAGTAGCTGGTTACCGAGATACTAATTCCCATCAAATAGACTCTAACTCTAAGAGGGGATAACTACATCTCCTCTTTAATATTTTCCATATGTATAATCCGGGTCGTTTTGTTAACCCGGATTATTATATTCTTGTATTCGTTTTTATCATTTTCTACAGATTCTGTAGCCATTCCTGGATAGCATCGGCGATAGCATAAGCTGCTTTATCTCTAATTTCCTCTTGCGCCAACAGTCTCTCTTCTTCAAGATTATTAATAAAACCGATCTCAACCAAAGCTGATGGCATGTTGGTATGGTTCAGCACATAATATGGTTGATGATCCTTTACCCCGCGGTCGACCAATCCAAGTCGGGATATCATATTGGTTTGGATCAGTGTAGCCAGCTTAGACCTCTCTTCGCGTTGAATATATAGCTCCGGAACATCAAGAGGAGCGTAAAAATAGGTTTCAGTGCCGCTAGGCCCCACATTCGTACTGGAATTACAATGGATAGCCACAAAAGCCGTGGCATTAATCGCGTTACCCACTTCCACCTCTTCACTCAGTGACATGGTAGTATCATCAATACGAGTGTATTCTACCTTAATGCCCCTCTGCTGTAACAAGGCACCTACTTTCAATGCCACTGCCAGGTTGACGTCTTTTTCCTTCAAAAAAGTCCCGCTGGAGCCGGGGTCTGTTCCACCATGACCGGGATCGAGAACTACGACCTTTTCTCCGGTCCGCACCATCTTCTTCATGAGTACTATATTCAAGTCTTTATTGCTACCACTGTTGGCAAAGCTATACCGGCCAAGATCATTGGTCTTTATCGTCAGCAGAACATCCTTGCCGCTTTCACTCATTTCCAGGCTGTTAAAAAGCGTCCCTTTGGAGGTAAACTTGTATCCCGGCTTTATCTTGACATCTGGTATCTTGATCACCAGATCGCTCCCGCTTAGAGTTCCGGTCTGTTCCTTGATAGGCCCCAGCGAGTGAATTATCAGGCGGTCACCTACCGAACCAAAATCGGTTTTTGTAATACTGCTTATGTAATTGGGTATGCTTAGCGTATATTTTTTGTCGTTGAAAGAACCAAGTTCATATTCTATCCAGGAGGGAAGGGTAATAGTGATTGTATTATCCTCTCCGGTCACCGTTTTTTTAATCGTGATCTTGCCATCTGCAAAACTCTCATCCAGATTAGCAAAGGATGCCACAGGAAGCTTGCCCAGCTCATACTGTATCTGACCGCTGGATTCCTTGACTTCTGGTTTGAAACTCTCATCAGAGCTCAGTGTGATAACTATTCCCTCGCTGTTACTTATCTTGGTCAGGCGCACCATGTCTGCCGGCTCAATCACCGAAGGGTTTCCCGAAGAATTATTAATGGTCCCGGTGCCATTGGCACCTGATGGGTTATCACTTGCGGAGGCAGCCTCCACCAACCAGGCAGCCACCCAGGCGGTGGTGCCGCCACGGCTGACCTGATACCATCCATCCCTTTCATCCAACACAGCCAACGCTTCACCGGGATGGGCAACACTCATGGCATTTGCGGAACCAGAAGGCTGTTCTCGCAGGCTGACATCCTGGATCTTTGCAGTAACCGCGGCTGGTCTGCCAGTACTATAATTGCCCGAAACATTACTGTTGCTATTGCTGATGTTAGTGCTGGTAGTTATAGCAACCTTAAGATTTGACTGATCCCAGTCCACCTGCCCGCCGAAGGCCTCTGCGACAAAACGCAGCGGCGCCAGTGTCCGTCCGTTTACGATCTTAGCCGGAACCTCCAGAGTATATTTCTCCCCGTTTACGTTCGGGCTGGTAGAATTCAACGGCAAAACTACGTAATCGCTGCCTTTGCTTGCAGTGACCGTTCTGGTTTTCTCATCCCAGCCAACTACAGCGCCCATGGCCTCAAAGATAGCCCGTAACGGCACCAGAGTGCGCCCGTTCTCAATGATTGGTTCTACTTCAAAGCTCAATTGCTTGCCGTCAAGAAATACGCTTACAATATTGGCAATATTACTTGAACTATTGGCATTAGTGCTGCTGGCACTGCCCGAAGGGGCTGACGAATTAACGGCTGCCGCTGCGGTCCCGGTGTTGCCCGGCTGTTTTACTTGAGTAAGATAGCCTGCTACATAACCCTCCTGTCCGCTGGAGGTCAGTATATGGCACCAATCACCGTCTTGGGAAAGCAGGGTGAAGCTTTCGCCCTTGTCGGCCTTGCCAATAGCAGTATAATTGGTCCCAGGCCCCGACCTGATATTGACCCATTCACCCGTTATCACGATATCGCCGATACCGATAGCATTTATATATTGTGCGGCGACCCATCCGGTGACCTTGCCAAAGCTGATCTTCTTCCAATCGCCCTGGGTCTGGAGTACGGTGACCTGGCTGTTTTTAAGGATCTTTCCGTCTATTTGATAGTTGGTACCCGGGCCGGAGCGAATATTGACCACGTCATAATTGATCAAACCCTGGCTGGCCTCGGCATCCAGAGTGGCAGCGAACAAAAGGACAAATGCCAGTCCCAGGGATAGTGACAGGTATCTCAAGATATGTATAAAATGCTTACTCACGAAGAATGCTCACCTCTCAGCATCGATATAATCAGCCATACTTCAACAGACACCGCCAACTCAGCCAGCGATATTTGCGAAATGTGTCACTATAAGTATATACTACCTTGAAGAGCTTTTCTTGCACAATGGTGTTTTTCGGCAGGAAAAAATGGTACTGAGGAATAATACATGGATATATAAGACAGTCAGGAGTGATTATAGATGCCCGCATTCAAGGAATTCACCAAAGAAAATGTAGCACGTCTGGACCCCTATGTGCCGGGTTTCCAACCCGATCCCAATGATCATGTTCTTAAACTTAATGCCAATGAAAATGCTTACGGTCCCTCACCGCGGGTGTTGGAAGCCCTGCGTTCGCATATCAATGGTGATCTTAGGCTTTATCCCAACTCGAAGGCTATCGATCTTCGGCTCAAGGTAGCTGAGGTGTACGGAGTAAAGAAAGATCAGGTCATCTGTGCCAACGGTTCGGATGAGATTATTTCCATGATCTTTCGCACCTTCGTTCCCGATGGTGAAGTAGTGCAGTTCACCTATCCGACATATACCTATTATAAGACCCAGGCAGATATCTATGATGTACCCTATCGCTATCTGGAAACTGGCGACGACTTCCTGGTGGATATGGATGCCTATCTGGAAAACCCCACTCACCTCAGTTTTGTGTCCAATCCCAACTCGCCGACCGGCACCCTGTTATCGGCCGCCAGTATTGAAGACTGTCTAAAGAAATACCCGGGACTGCTGGTAGTGGATGAGGCTTATATTGACTTTGGCGGTGCCAAAGAAAGCGCTATACCCTTGATTGACAAGTACCCCAATCTTTTGGTGCTTCGTACCTTTTCAAAGTCTTTCGCCCTGTGCGGAATGCGGGTGGGTTATGCCTTCGGTCAGTCACACCTTATCGCTGCTCTGGACAAGACCAAGGACTCGTATAATATTGCTCATCTGAACCAGATCGCCGCCATCGCAGCCCTGGATGATTACGAATATATGCTCTCCTCTGCCCGTAAAATAGCGGAGGATCGTGAATGGTTTGCATCAGAACTGGCTAAAATAGGCTTTACCCTGCTGCCTTCACTCGGCAATTACGTTTTTGTCAAACATCCCAAGATGGAGGCTGAAACGATCTACCAAAATCTTTTAGAGCGCCGGATCCTGGTGCGTTTCTTCAGCCAGCGCCGGGTATCCGAATACATTCGTATATCAATTGGTACTCACGACGAAATGGAAAGGGTCCTTGCGGCCATTAAGGAATTGCTGGCTTAAAGTTTGGATAGGGAGAGATGAAAATGATAGCAGACAAATTAAAAAATGATATCAACAATGCTTCTTGGATAAGGGCCATGTTCGAAGAAGGCGAAAAACTTCGCCAGATCCATGGGGCTGACAAGGTCTATGATTTCAGTTTAGGCAACCCTGATTATGAACCGCCGGTAAAGGTCCAGGAGAATCTCAAGAAACTCATTGCTGAAGATACTCCCGCCCTGCATCGTTATACCAGCAACGCTGGTTACCCGGACGTCCGCTCTCTTATTGCTTCACGTATTGCTGCTGAGACGGGTGTTCCAATCACCAGCGAGCATATTATCCTTACCTGCGGTGCGGCCGGCGGTTTGAACGTGGTTTTGAAAACCATTTTGAATCCTGGTGATGAGGTGATCATTATTACTCCATATTTTGTTGAGTATCACTTTTACATCGACAATCATGGAGGGATCCCGGTCCGGGTGCCCAGTGGACCTGGTTTTATTCCTGATATAAAGGCCCTGGCTAATAGTATAACGCAAAAAACCCGGGCAATTATCCTGAATTCACCAAACAATCCCACCGGGGTGGTGTACAGCCGCGAGGTGCTGGAACAGATCGCTGAGGTCCTGAAGCACAAAGAACAGGAATACCATTCCGAGATTCTGGTTATATCAGATGAACCTTATAATAAACTTGTTTACGACGGTGTTGAGGTCACGAACTTTATGTCGGTCTTTCCTCATTGTGCCATCGTTAATTCCTTTAGCAAGTCGCTGGCTCTGCCCGGCGAAAGGATCGGCTACATCGCAGTCAATCCATCCATCAGCAGTGTCGAGCTGACCATGGCAGGTATGGTATTCACCAACCGCACTCTGGGTTATGTCAATGCTCCTTCTCTTTTCCAGCGTTTGATTTTCTCCTGTCTGGATGAAGGTCCGGATACGCTTGAATATGAGGCCAGGCGGGATCTGATATATAATCACTTAGCCAGCCTGGGCTTTTCCTGCGTAAAGCCCCAGGGAGCCTTTTACCTCTTCCCGCAGTCGCCGATAGCCGACGATGTTGAATTCGTTAAACGCGCTCTCAAATACAATTTATTATTGGTTCCGGGAACTGGTTTTGCGGCTCCTGGTTATTTCAGAATAGCCTTTTGCCAGAGCCAGCAGACCATAAGAAACTCTTTTGACGCCTTTACCCAACTGGCCAAGGAATTCTTCTAGAAATCTTTGTCTTGACCTGATCAGACTAAGATTATAAAATTATTATCAATATAACAAAGGGGAGCTGGAACTATCCGGCTGAGAGTGGACTTAGTGCAGTCCTGACCCTTGAACCTGATCTGGGTAATGCCAGCGGAGGGACTAGATGGTATGATAATCTTCAGCCAGCCGCTTTGCCCCTTTCGGTAAAGCGGCTATTTTATTGAAAAGGAGGGTTTACTATGGCCAACGCCAACCTGAGTTTGCAGGTTTTGCCCCGGGTATCTGACGACCAAATCTATGGTGTTGTTGACCAGGTCATTGCCATGATAAAGGCTTCTGGGCTCAATCATGAGGTGGGACCGATGGAGACTACCATAGAAGGAGATCTGGATGAACTGCTGGAACTGGTTCGCCGGGCTCAGCAAGTTTGTGTCAATGCAGGTGCCAATCGTGTAATGTCAGTAATCAAAATAGATTACAAGCCGGATGGAGTGTCCATTGATGAGAAAATCGGCAAATATAGGTCTTAGGCTTGCTCCCTGGCTGGTATTCGTTCTTCTTCTGACTGTCTGGGAGATGGCAGTCAGGATATGGTCGCTACCTCTTTGGATATTGCCAGCGCCAAGCCGGGTTCTGCAGACAGCAATAAGCTCCTTTCATCTGTTGCTAGATCATACCATGGTTACACTGGGAGAAGCTATGCTGGGTTTTACATGCTCGGTAGTTCTGGCATTTTTGCTGGTCTTTTTCTTCAACTTGCTCCCCTGCCTGCGGCAGGCTCTTTATCCATTATTGGTTATATCGCAGACGATCCCGCTGATTACCCTGGCAGTCCTGTTTACCATCTGGTTTGGCTGGGGATTGCTCCCCAAGGTGCTGGTAGTAATCCTGGTCTGTTTCTTCCCGATAGCTATTAGCTTGATCCGGGGTATAGACGGTGTAGATCCGGAAATGATCGATCTCTTTCGCTCAATGGGGGCCAGCCGCCTTAAGATCTGGACCATGGTGCAGTTCCCCCTGGCTCTGCCCTCCTTCTTTGCAGGACTGAGGATCTCAGCTACCTACAGTATAATGGCAGCGGTGATCGGTGAATGGATGGGAGCACAGCAGGGGTTGGGCTTCTATATGACCCTGCTGCAAAAGAATTTCGCTGTTGATGGAGTCTTGGCCGCGGTATTGATCATCTGCCTGCTCAGTCTCCTGCTGGTGAAGCTGGTCGAGCTGGCTGAATACCTGCTGGTGCCCTGGCAGCGAACTAACACTATCCATTATTAATAATCATCATTATATAATCTGAAGGAGGCTATTCATGAAAAGAATCCTACTAGCCATTACCTTGACCGCAGTCATACTATTAAGCTTGGCCGGGTGTGCCCAGCCAGACAAGAATCTTCCCCAGCATAGAAATACCGAGGTGAAGGTGATCCTGGATTACGTTCCAAACACCAATCATGCAGGCCTTTATGTGGCCCGGGATATGGGTTACTATGCCAAACAGGGATTGGCTGTAGAAATAATTCAACCTTCTCAGACCGGTGCCGCTCAACTGGTCGCTGCCGGTCAGGGCGATTTCGGGGTGAGCTACCAGGAAGAAGTAACCACGGCTCGTTCAGAAGGCATACCCCTGGTAGCGCTTGCTGCAGTAATTCAGCATAACAGCTCAGGCTTCGCTTCTCCTGCCGCTAAAAATATCATGACCCCCAAAGATTTTGAAGGTAAAACCTATGGCGGATGGGGATCACCCATGGAAACTGCGGTGCTTAAAGCTTTAATGGCCAAGTATAACGGCGATTTTTCCAAGGTAAATGTCATTAATATCGGGGAAGCTGATTTCTTTACCAGCGTACAAAAAGATGTTGATTTCGCCTGGATCTTTCGGGGCTGGGCCGGTATCGAGGCTGAGTTAAAAGGGATAAAAATCAATTATGTCGATCTCAGCCAAGAAGATCCGATATTCGATTATTATACTCCGGTCATAATTTGCAGCGAGAAGCAAATCGCACAGAATCCCGACCTGGTTAAAAAATTCCTGACTGCTACCAGCCAGGGATACCAGTATTCCATTGCTCATCCAGCCGAAACAGCTGATCTCTTTGTGAAAGCAGTCCCCGGATCCGATCCCGAACTGATCAAGGCCAGCATGAAATTCCTGGCGCCCCGCTATCAGGACGATGCCGCCCGCTGGGGAGAAATGGACCTTAATGTTTGGAAACGATACGCCGATTTTATGTATAACAACCAACTGATGAAGAAGAATATCGACCCGGCTAAAGCCTTCACCAACGAATATCTGCCGAAATGAGATGAGCTCTATGGAATTAGAAATCCAAGATATATCCAAAAGCCTTGATCGGATATATACCCTGGACAAGGTATCTATCCAGGTAAAAGACCAGGAATTTGTTGCTGTGCTGGGTCCCAGCGGATGTGGCAAAAGCACTTTGCTCAATATCGTCTCCGGCCTTATCCCGCCTGATCAAGGCCGCATCTTGATCGGTGGAGAAGACTGGACCGGACGTACCGGACGAGTAAGCTATATGCAGCAGAATGACCTGCTGCTGCCTTCCCGCAATATCCTTGATAATGTGATCGTCCCATTGCTGCTCAAGGGTATCAAGAAGAACCGGGCCCGTGATGTTGCCCACAGCTTTTTTGCTGATTTCGGGCTGGAGGGCTTCGAAGGTTACTATCCCGATCAATTATCGGGCGGTATGCGACAGCGGGCAGCACTCCTGCGCACCTACCTTTTCGCCAGCGACATCCTGCTGCTCGATGAGCCATTTGTTTCCCTGGATGCCATAACCCGGCGCAAGATGCAATTATGGCTGCGGGATATCAGGATAAACTACCCCAGTTCAGTATTGTTTGTAACCCACGATATCGACGAAGCTCTGATCCTGGCTGATCGTGTCTATGTCTTTTCCGCCCGGCCTGCCCGGGTCATCTACCAATTGGATGTGACTGCGATCAGGGGTGATGAACATTCCTATAATTCAGCCAAGCTCGAGATCCTAAACAAACTGATGTAACTTGGGCGGAAGCAGTAACCGGCCCATTTATCGTTTTATCATCCAAAAGGCGGCTCCATGGCGGGTTACCCAGGGCAACAATACCCATAAAGGGTTTAATACGCTGCTTAATTCCCGGTCTTGTGCAATATAATTATTGGCCAGCACCACCTCCAGACTGCTGCCCTCGGCCAGGAGATACGCGGCAAGCAGATATTGTTCCGAATAGTACCTGCTACTCCAATCGGGTGGGTAATCATCCGGCCAGAAGATATCGTGAATGCCAACAAAAACCCCGGGCGGCAAGTTGGGCAGGATATCGAGGAAAAACACACTGGCATCTGAATTCATCAGGGTGTGGTGGGACCCATCCATAAATACTATGTCCCCGGCATACAGTTCTTGAAAGATCTGGAGGTCTACATCCTCCAGGCGTTCGCGGATGACCGTATCACACAAGCGGTCGATCGTAGCTCTAGGTTGTGGGTCGATGGAGGTTATCCTGGTCCTGATCATATAATGCTGAATGGTCTCCCTGGCAAACTTGGTGGTGTTGCCTGAACCTATCTCTATATAGTTTCTCGGCCGATTATGATTTATCAGACCACAGAGCGAAATAAGGTCGAAACCCGATATCCAGTTATTGTGCCAGGCCGGCCGGAGATTACCTTCATCAAGAACCGGGGCAATGTTTTCAAACAGATCGTAACAATCTAGAAATTTTCCCAGCCAAAAGCGGAATACTTCACGTCTTTTCCCCAACAATTCATTGAGCCTCTTATGAGGCGGGCTACCATAGCCATAACGCGGCCTGGAATCCAGAGCACAGTTGATAACGATCTGTTTGTCAGCCATTCAAATTGCTCCTCTCCGTCCAGGTCAAATAGAAACCTGCAGACCCGTACCCTAATTCCACTTTATTGGTATATCTTCTTCATCCATTCTATGGTTTCCGGAATACCCTGAGCCAGAAGTATCTTCGGTTCATATTTTAAATCCCGGCAGGCCTTGCGTATGTCCGGGATTTTGACCCTGGTAGTGAATTTTTCTTCATTTACGTAATTGACCCGGGAATCTTCCTTGCCGAGGTACTCAAGTATCTTATCCGATACTGTCTTCATGTCATGCAATTCGGCGCCAGCAATATTGTATACCTCGCCGGCCCTGAAATCATCTATGATATTGGCCAAAGCGGCAGCACAGTCGCTGATATAGAGTGATGTTCTTTTGTGATTGAGGTAAACCGTATACGGGAGATCATGCAATGCTCGATAGGTAAAAAGACATATTGCGCTGCGATACGGATGATAGTATTCTCCGGGGCCGTAAGTATTGAACAACCTCACCCTGACCACTTCATTGCCATGCATGGCTTGTGCATTCATGATCTGCAGCTCGTTAGCCCATTTGGAGATGGCGTAATCATTCATCTGCCTGATCTCTAATATATCCATGACTTCTTCCAGCATAGTAGCTTCATAATCGCCATACACCTCAGAACTGCTGGTGAAAACCATTTTGAAACCGTACTTTTCCTGCATTCTAAGCAAATTCTTGGTGCCCACGGCATTGGTCAACCACAAGTCTTCATAGTAATCCTCCCCGTTCCATCGCCCGAACTCAGCAGCCAGGTGGTAGACATAATCGAAGTTTTGTTGTGAAAATATGTCCTCGAGCTGACGATATTTACTTACATCACAGCGGAAGTAATTGGCTTCATAACTATGCTTAAGATCACAGAGCCAGACCTGGTGTCCCCTTATCTGCAGTTCCTGCACCAGGCTGCCACCCACTGCTCCTTTTCCACCGGTAACCAGTATCTTCACCACAACACCTCCAGGCAGATATACCAACAACATTCCTCACTTATCTTATGAAAGCTGAATCAAAATGGTTTCTCCTTATAAGCCGTTATAATCGCTTTATCAACACCACGAACCCGGTCTGTTCAGGGTGCATAAGGTATAGCAAACTAGCTGCTCATAGAGGAGATGATGCTATGTCAGAAGTCTGTGTTGTGGGTATGGGTTACATTGGTCTTCCCACCGCTATTTTGATGGCACATGCCGGTCACCAAGTAACCGGAGTCGATATCGACATTAAACGTATTAATAAATTGGATTCTGGCGGGACCCCCATCGACGAACCCCATCTCCATAACCTTTTGAAAAGGGTCACAGCTTCGGGTAATCTGCGCTTCGCCACCCGACCAGAGCAGGCTGATGCCTTCTTTGTCGCTGTGCCTACTCCTTGCGATGATCATCATGCTTGTGATCTAAATGATGTTATCACGGCTATTGATTCGCTTATTCCTTATCTCCGATCCGGGAATCTTATAGTAGTGGAATCGACAGTCCCGCCTGGAACCTGTGCAAAAAAAATTAAGCCCCTGCTCGAAAAATCCGGTTTCATCGTTGGGCGGGATCTCCACCTGGCACATTGCCCAGAACGCGTATTACCGGGAAACATTCTTTATGAACTGGTTAACAACAACCGAATTATTGGTGGTTTCACTCCCCAATGCTCAGAACTGGCTGCCGGATATTATCTTGGCCTGGTTAAAGGAGAATTGCTGATTACTGATTGCGATACCGCTGAAATGACCAAACTAATGGAAAACACTTACCGGGATTTGAATATCGCTCTGGCCAACGAGACTGCATTGATATGTCATCAATTAGGACTGAATGTGCTAGAGGTGATTAAGCTGGCCAATCAACACCCCCGAGTCAATATCTTAAACCCTGGCCCTGGGGTGGGCGGCCATTGTTTGGCAGTCGACCCTTACTTTATTATTGAAAAAGCCCCGTCAAGAGCCCAATTAATCAGCATGGCCCGTAAGATCAACAGTGAAATGCCAGCTTATATCTCCAGGCTGGCCGGTGATCTTCTGTCAGGAATCAATGATCCCAGGATCGTAGCCCTGGGCGTTACTTATAAGGGCAATGTAGCCGACTGCCGGGAAAGCCCCGCCCTGGAAATTATCGATCATTTACAGCTGGCTGGATACGATGTAGTAGTTTATGATCCTTATGTAGAAGCGTTTAACCGCGACCTGCTGGCAGCGGTGCATGGCAGTGATCTTATGCTGCTCCTGAGTGATCACAATGATTTCCTTAAACTAGATTATTGGGAGCTGACCAGAGCTATGCGAACCCCGATGATATTCGATACCAGAAACCTGCTGGACCCTGCAAACTTTACCAGTTCTTCAGTAGTATTTTATAATCTTGGCAACATACCCGTTCATACCAGACCATAATACTGTTTGCTTGCTTCAGATATCAGTATTAATTGAGGCCGTTTGTCTCTTTCCGGATAAACTCCGCTGGCGAAAGCCACCAGATTGTCATGTTTCTCATCACCAATAATGATTAGACCATGGTTTTGCATAGTCCCATCCAGCCATTTTTGCAGCAGGCCGCTTATCTCAAAAATTACATGACCCTCCCACCCGGCCGGGATTATTACCGTGTGACCTGCATCTGAAAACGGGGGCTGAATATTCCAGTTTACGCTGTACTGATCCCAGTGGGCCATTATTGGATGTATCGCGGCTTCTATCGTTCCTTTTTCGATATGGTTACGATATATGAATAACTTCAGGTAAGCAGCCTGATAATTTTGGTCAAGCGTCAATAATTCGAGGTCAAATTTCAAAAGTGAGCGAAAGGCATCACCCGGATTTTGATAACGGCTAATATATAGAGCCGTTGGATCGGTCCGGCGAAGGATATCGCTATGGTTCCACTCTGATATACTGCTGAATTGGCAGGGGTTAAAGACTATTTTGCCCATGATACACCTCGTATTATTTCTCTAATTGACCCCAATAGCGGCCAAGGTTCCGTATGACCCGGTCCTCACGTTCTCTAAATAAATTGGCATTATATATCGTTTCAGGGCCATACCATTGATCATTGCTGTACCGATGATGATACAGGTGGATGGTTTGCGCCTGGGTAAGACAAACAGAGCAGCCGTTTTTCTCCAGACGGGAAATCAGATCACTATCATCGTAACTGAAACCGATGAAATCTTCATCATAACCCCCTATTGAAAAGAACTCAGCACTCTTTATAGCCATGAGAAACGGTAAATTCATGTTAAGGCGCGGATAATCGTACAAGTAAGTCTCCTCATCATAATCGCCGCCGTTGGCTTCTACATACTCCAAAAAGCTTGCGTCCTGATCATCCATCCCGATAGCAGTGGCCAGGATCTTGCTATTTATCATTACCGGGGGTACCAATTGGGCAATAGTATCATTAATATGGTACATCTCTGCGCAGGAAATAATCAGGACCTTGCCTTTAGATAACTGGGCCCCGATATTTAGTGCAAAACCAGGCACCCGATATTTCATATCACCTTTAAGGTTTCTCTGGCCGGTAAATACATATCTTATCGGCAAACGCCCCTTATAGCTATTACAGAGTTCTTCGGTTCCATCGGAAGTACCATCATTAAGCACAATCACTTCGTAGGAGAATGGTATGTTTTGACGGGCCAGGGTGAATAGGTTCCATTTCAAAAGATGAGGCCGCTGATAGCTGGTAATGAGTATCGAGGCTTGCAGCAAATTAATCCTCCTTACATAAATCCGGTCATACTTATCTCTATGCCATCTGTCGATACTTGGTTCCGCAGCATTTTATTAAATATTTCCAGTAACAAAGCACATAGCGGGTTAGTATTTTATAACAAAACCGGAAATGGAGCTGGGAATGTGCCGGTAATAGATATTGGTCGAGCACCACTAAACCTCAATGCTTCATACCATGCTCAGTCGGTCAATCGCCTGAGCCACGGAATCAGGCGCGGCAATCCTGCAGATAATATATCGATCCATCGTGGATTGAAGGGGATCATGAAGATGCCTGATATCGGTGTCTCAGTTATTACCTGCGTTCATCGTTCAAACTATATCAACAGAGTATTTGAAAATTATATTACCCAGGAATATCCCTATAAGGAACTGATAATCGTACTAAACAATGATAATTTGTCTTCGGTGGAATGGGAGACCAAGGCTTCACTATACCCTGGCATTAGGGTTTTTCGTTTACCCGAGGGTACCTCGCTGGGCACTTGTTATAACTTCGGTATAGAGCAGAGCCGTTACGATTATTTGGCTAAGTTCGATGATGATGATTACTATGCTCCCCAATACCTCTTAAGTTCGATGATGGCTTTCAGAAAAATTGACGCAGATATCATTGGCAAGAACGCACGATATGTATATTTCGAGAGTCTGTCCGCTCTGGCTTTGATGGCTCCTCTTGGCGAGAATGTTTCGGTGCCTTATGTGGTAGGCGCAACCCTCATTTTCAAAAAGGTTGTCTGGTCCCAGGTTCGCTTCCGCGACATAACCAGCGGCGAGGATAGTGAATTTCAGAGCGATTGCCTGGATCGGGGGTATAAAATATTCTCAATCGACAGATTCAACTATGTCACCATCCGCCATCCTGACACAGTCGAGCATACCTTTGTTATTGACGATCTTTCCTATTTTGCTCTGGGCGAGCTGGTAGCCAGGACCGATGATTTTAGGCCGCTAGTTATAAAGAATCAAGCCTACTTCCTCTAGTTCATGTTCCTTGCTCCCCTCTTTTTCTCATGTTTTCAACCATCCTGAAAACTTGTGTACTACAATTGCATTTTGGGCTTAGACCAAGGCGCATATGAATTTTCAATCACCTTCGGTGCCCGCTTCCGGGGTCTTAAGGGTCTGTGTTATAATTAGGCTCATATGATGCAATAATTATGATGAGTTACAGCATAAAATGTTCTGCGGATGGGACAAGAGGAGGAACATATAATGAGCGAGGTCGCTCTTGAGTTTCTTAGGCAACATGGTATTTGGGGGTTGGTATTCACTGCTTTTGCTGAGTCATCGTTCCTACCGGTGGCACCTGATATCTTCCTGATTCCTCTGGCGTTGGCCCTGCCCCATCGTGCCTTTCTTCTAGCTCTGGTTTGCACGCTATGTTCGGGGGCGGGCTCACTTTTTGGGTATTTTTTAGGTGATAAGATTGGACATCCCCTGCTGATGAAGGTCACTTCACCAACCACTATGGACAAGCTGGAGCGGATGGTCAACAAATACGGGGCCTGGACCATATTTTTGGCTGCCCTGACCCCTATGCCTTACAAGGTATTCACTATATGCTCAGGCTGTTTTTCCATGAATCTACCCCGGTTTTTACTAGCCGCTCTACTCGGCCGCGGAGTAAGGTTTTTCACCGAGGCCCTATTGATTTTCACCATGGGCCGTCAGGCTATCCGCTTTGTTCAGGATCATTATGCCTGGATTTCCCTTGTAATCGTGATAGTCGTTGTTATGGTCTATTTAGCGGTTCGTTATGTACCATCACTCGCAATTGAAAAAGAAAGCTAGAAATCCAGCCTGCCCCGGCATATTTTATGGCCATATTAGCGCTTATCATTCGCCACCACGGTTACGTCAAAATCGATTTTTAGTCTAGGCCAATCTGGCTGCCAGGGAAGTCTCCCATTTTTTACAGCGGTCACCCCAGTAGGCTATAGCTTGGTTATCCCGTTTTATGCAAACCACTTCGCAAAGATTGGGACAGCCCGAGCATTCATGACTACGGCTGGTAAACTCTCCTCCATTGATATATGTCTCACCATTGAAGGTAGTCAACTGCCCATTGGAGGCCATCATCTCTTCTGCCAGTATAGCTGCACCTATTGCCCCCATCACCTCGTGGTGGGGCGGAATTTGCACCGCAGTCCCCAAAACCTTTTCAAAGGCCTCTTTTATTCCAATATTGGCAGCTACCCCACCCTGAAACACTACTGGAGCTTCTATCTTTTTTCCCTTACCGACATTGTTCAAATAGTTTCTGACCAGAGCCTCACAAAGACCCATCATTATATCTTCGACTGGATAACCCATCTGTTGTTTGTGGATCATATCCGACTCAGCAAATACCCCGCAGCGGCCTGCTATCCTCACCGCTTTATTCGATTTTAGCGCGCGGACCCCAAAATCCTCAATATTTATAGACAAACGCGAAGCTTGCTGGTCCAGAAATGAACCGGTACCAGCTGCGCAAACCGTATTCATGGCAAAATCATTGACTATCCCATCGCGCATTAAGATAATCTTGGAATCTTGACCACCAATTTCTATGATGGTTCTGACCTCAGGAATCAACGAGCAGGCCGCCACCGCATGCGCGGTGATTTCATTCTTTACCACATCAGCTCCCAGCATGATATCCGCCAAATGTCTCCCACTGCCTGTGGTACCAACCCCCTTAATTTTGACAGGTCCGGGCACAGCAGCACAGACCTGCGCAAATCCTTCCTTTATCGCCTGGACGGGATTGCCCTGGGTACGCAGGTAGACCTTCGCGGAGAGCCTTCTTCGGCTGTCGAGCAGAACAAAATTACTGCTGACCGAACCTATATCTACACCCAGATAATAGTACAAAGCCATTCCTCCTTAACCCGATGCCATATTGGCAAGACTTTTCTTGCGCTGTAACATATCAATGAATGCTTCCAGCCTGGTATATACTCCGGCTGGTGCCGAATGCTCATCAAAATATATAGTCATGCAGGGAATTGCTTCAGTTTCACTTACCCGTCCCAACACAGATTGCGCAACGATCTCCGGCATACAAGTCAATGGGCCGATCTGAATGATCCCATCATATCCGCTGCGGGCGAATTCAACTGCATTGCCAACTGTCTCGCGGCCATGCCCCCCAACATGATAATTGAGGTAAGGGCGGGATGACCGCAATATCTGCCGATGATTTGAGGGCTTGATCAACCCTCCCACCAGATGATCATTCACCCAGTCACTGATGTAAATGGAGCGACTTACTTCTGCCCCGATTCGGCCAAGACATCGTGCGACATGGCAGTTAGTACTCGGTTCCAGGATGGTATATATCTCCCCGATCAAGCCTATCTTGAGAATGCTCCTCTGGTGCCGGGCAAGACTATCCATGTGTTTGATTGTATCCAGGCGAACCATTCTTACAGAAGAGCGATCCTCGGCTTTATCGATTCCCCTGACTCCTGCTTCATATATTTGCTCTATTTGATTCTGATCAATAACCCGTGGCAGCAAATATTCCAGTCTCTTTTCCAGCATTTCAACCTCGCCCAACTTGAACCAGGCGAATTTTATTGCCTGATAGGCCTCTTTAAGTGTTGCGTTTTCTCCAATTCCCTTGACCTGTTTAAGTAATTCCGACAGCTTGGAATCCGGTGCTTCCAGCACTACCATATCAAAGCAGTAACCCAGATCTCTAAGTATCTCCCTTTCCACCTGGGCATAATAGCCGAAACGGCAGGGCCCCCAACCCCCGGCCATCACGATGGTGTCGGCACCCATTTCCATGGCTTCGATAAAGTTGCCAACATTTATTTTCAAAGGAAGGCAAGCGCATTCGGGTGAGTACTTAACCCCCAGTTCCAAAGTTCGAGCTGTTACTGGTGGCGGAACCACCACATCAACATGGATTCCTTTAAGGAGGGCATTTATCGGTATAAACATATTACCCATATGCGGGAAACTGACTTTCATCGACTCGCCTCCTTCGTCTCAACATATCACAGAAAGCCTCGAGTCTTGTCATCATGCCGGCTTCACCGCTATGTTCATCAATGGTCAGCAGCATAAAGGGTTTGCCCGTAGTATATCGTTCCGCCATTTCACCGATCATAGAATCCGGACCGCAGCCAAAACAAGCCAGATAGATAATTCCATCTATTTCTTCACGCTTATTCATATTTATGACTCCGCCCATTATTTTGCGCCCCAGGGTCCAAAAGACTCGTTTGGGCATGGTTGCGGCCTCCATTTCGATCCTTTCGGCGTCCAGGCTTTCCAGCAGGTGTACCTTGCAGCCCAGCTGGCGTATTTTGCTGATCAATCCCATGGACAGGCCCTCGTCGTAAAGCGAGTATCCATGTCCCAGGAGTCCTATAGAAAGATCTCCTGCCTCTGGTGGCTCCAATAGATTGCCGTCCCAGATTTTTATCGCTTCAGCCATAGACCACCCCTGGCTGGCAATCTGTATACAGCGCCGGTTTTCTTCCAATGCGTGCTGAAAAGCTTCCTGGATTGCGCTCTTTTTATATCCCAGCATCCTGCCCACTTTTATCAGATCTTGCTGCAAATAGCGGTCGCTCCTGGAAAGATCGACGGTGATATCGATCAACTGCGGTAATCCAGGCACCTGTGCCCTTAACATATCAGGAATGCCCATGAACTTAGGACAAATATAGGATCTTGGTTCGACACTCACCAATCGGGGCGCAAATAGATAATCCAGGTCTTGTGAGCATAATTCTCTGACATGGCCGTAATAGACCTTTACGGGCAAACAAGCCTCATCTACCGCCAGGGCGCTTCCTGCATCAACAGTCAGCCTGCAGGTGGGAGAAGAGGTTATCACCTCGGCCCCCAGGTCAGAAAAAAAGGTCTTCCAGAGTGGATAGTAATAAAAATAAAATAGGCCATAAGGTATCCCTATTCTCATGCCTGCCTCCTTAGCCCTTGGGATTGAACAATACTGCTGTTATATAACCAAAGATAATAGCAGCCGCGATCCCGGCGGCAGCCGCTTCCAGGCCACCGCTAAAGGCCCCCAGCAGGCCTTTTTCTCCGACTCCTTTTATCACACCTTCGGTCAGCAGATGCCCAAAGCCGCTAAGAGGAACCGTGGCTCCGGCCCCACCCAGTTCAACCAGCGGTTTGTAAAGTCCCAACCCGCTGAGTATGGCTCCGGCTGAAATATAGCCAACCAAAATATGTCCGGGGGTTATCTCCGGTTTAGTCAGGTCCATGATCAATTGTCCGATAAGACACAGGGTTCCGCCGACAAGAAAAGCCATATACAATGGAACCATATATATGCTCCTTCCGTATTTCAATGCAATTTCAAATAGGGGAATTGCTATCCGACCACCTCAGTCGTTCGTTTATCCCATTTCTATCGCTACTGCGTGTGCTATGCCAGGAATGCTTTCTCCCTGGAAACTGGTCGTTGGGCTCATAAGTGCTCCAGTCCCCACCAAGAGTAGCTTGTTGATCTCGCCACTCTGTATCTTGGCAAGTAAAGGACCGCAGAGCATGACCGCCGAACAACCGCAACCGCTGCCTCCTGCATTGACCCCTTGCTGTTCATCATACAGCAGCACCCCGCAGTCACTGTAATAGGGTGCTGGAACCAGTCCGTCCTTCACCATCAACTGACCGGTCAGAGCCATTCCGATGATCCCCAGATCTCCGGTAACGATCAGGTCGTAGTAATCGGAGGGGTAATTAAGATCTGCTATATGCATCTTAATAGTATCTGCCGCAGCTGGAGCCATAGCACTGCCCATATTGGAAGAATCGGTCTGACCCAGATCCACAACCTTACCGATAGTAGCAGCAGTGATCCGAGGTCCGCTGCCTTGAGCCTCCAGAACTACCGCGCCTGCTCCGGTAGCAGTCCATTGAGAACTCGGTGATGGCTGCACACCTTGCTCGGTGGGAAAGCGAAACTGTCGTTCCGCTGTATAGTGATGGCTGCAAGCAGCCGCTACCAACCGTCTGAAAAATCCTCCGTCCAGCAGCATAGCTCCGATAATCAGGGATTCGGCCATAGTAGAACAGGCCCCGTAAAGACCCAGAAAGGGAGTTTTTAACTGCCGCGCCGCAAAATTCGAGGATGCCAGTTGGTTTAAGAGGTCTCCAGCCAGCAGCAGTTCTGCATCCTTCGCCAGCAAATTGTTTTTCGACAAGGCCAGTTCTACGGCCTCTTGCAGCATCTTATTCTCTGCCTTCTCCCAGGAGGCTTCTCCGGTCAGATAATCGCTTAAAACCCGATCAAAACTGTTTCCCCAGGGGCCTTCACCCTCCTTCGGTCCAACAATTGAAGCCCAGGAAGTAAGAATCGGAGGGTTAGTGAAAACCACGGTTTGCAGACCCTTTTTCTTTTCTCCCGCCGTAACAACCACCTCGATTCCCTAACTTGCCACAAAGACCCTGATTAGTCCGATCAACGTTGAAACAGCAAATCCAAACACCAGGGTAGGACCGGCAACAGCAAAAATACGTGCACCCACCCCGAAGATGTACCCTTCGCGCTTGAATTCCAGAGCCGATGCCACGATAGCATTGGCGAAACCTGTTATGGGAACAATAGTCCCAGCCCCAGCATACTTGGCTAATTCGTCATAATAGCCCAGTCCTGTTAAGAGAGCCGCCAGGAATATCAAGATAACCGCAGTTGACGCAGACGCATCTCCATTGCTCATTCCCTGCAGAATCAAGGAATTATTGATTATCTGGCCTAGTACGCAGATCAGACCACCGGCCACAAAAGCCCAAACAGAATGTTTGAAAACCTGGGGTTTGGGGTTGACCCTTTGCACCAGAGAACTGTATTCCTGGATCTCGATCTCGTTTAGTTTTTTCTCATCAACCATGCTTAATAGCCTCCTGATAGCATATTATGGGCATCTTGCCCGGTTATTATGCGGTTTAAGCGCTAAATTTACCATTATTCTGTAAGAGATGATACAATACAAATAGTTTACCCAGGGAGGTAGAAGGATTGGGAAACAAGGTCGGATTATTCTATAACCCGGTCGCCGGTGAAGGCCGCTTCAAATTCAAACTGGACAAAGTTATTCACAGCTTCCAGTCACATGGTCTGCAGCTCGAACCATTTAGAATTATCAATAATGCGGATATCTCTAAAAAAATGTCCCGCCTTACTCCCGACGATTACCATACCATCGTGGCAGCCGGCGGCGACGGCACTATAAATGGGGTTTTGAGCGCCATGATGAAAAGCGGTGTCAATGCTCCCTTGGGTATCTTCCCCGAAGGCACTTCTAATGATGTGGCCAGTTATCTGGGAATACCCCGAGAAGTTCACAGGTATTGCAATGTTATCACTAGGGGAAAGCTTATGGGCTGTGATGTAGGGAAGGTAAACGAATCCTACTTTGTAAATGTTGCCTCTGCCGGTTTTTTAACCGAGACCGCCCATGAAGTCGATTACCGTCTAAAAAACTCTTTGGGACGATTGGCTTATTATCTAAAAGCAGTGGAAAAACTCCCCTGGCTCAAGCCATTCACTATGCATGTCACTATTGATGGCAATGACTATCAACTGGAAGCTTTGCTCTTTATTCTTTTAAACGGTGGTACTGCAGGAGGTTTCAAGGATATCCTGCCAGCCGGCAGCATGAATGACGGTTTGATGGATTTTCTGGCAATTAAACCCGCACCACCGCACAGTCTGGGGCGTATTCTGCATAGTTTTTATCGTGGACGTCTGCTGGAAGATGATGATGTTTTCTACTGTCAGGGGCAAAGAATATCGGTCCACCTCAATCCGGATACTCCAACCGACATAGATGGTGAAATCGGGCCTCCATTGCCATGGGAAATAGAGGTACTCCCCTCGGCTATCCAAATCCGTGTTCCGTAAGGTATTCTACAAACCTTCGCAATCATAACCAGATACAGTGAATCAGCCCGCTGCCCCAGTTATCCCATCCGGCAACTTATCTTTGTACATATAAAAGCAGGCACGGTCCTTCTTAAAATCCGTGCCTGCTTTTAGTCTGATTATTCTACGAAAGCTATCTTAACGTTAGCCTTGTATTCTACAATACGATTGTCACTGCAGCTGGCGGTCCAGTTGTAGACCTCCACTCCGCTAATGTTGCGACAGGTTTTACCGGCCTCAAACACTGCATTTTCGATGGCATCCTGCCAGCTACGAGTTGATTCACCCACAAATTCTGCTACTTTAACCTGCACTATATTACCTCCTTGTATTATTAATTGAATTTCAAATATCTTCTGTTGGTTATAGCGCTTTTATGCAAGTACTCTTCGTCACCATAACTCCTTTATGCACATATATTTAATTAAATACTATTGTGCCTATATTCAAGCTAGGACAATTGCCGGCAAGGAGGACAAATGGTTCAGATCCGTATTAATGCCAACCAAACCTCAATTAAGCTAGGCCACTCACCCCTGGTCCATGCCGCCGCCCAAGCTCATATATCTCATGCGGAACCTTCTCCTCAAACTCAGAGCACTCATGTAAACATCCGCATCAACCCCCGGCCTAATCAGGTTTCGCCTCAATCACCACCCGAGCCTCAGCCGGCATATCTGCCCGGGATTTCTATTCTGGTCTGCACTAACCGGCCAGAGTACATTGATCGGGTGCTCGGAAACTATTCACGGCAGAACTATCAGGAAAAGGAATTGATAGTTATCCTGAACAACAATTTAATGGGAATTGAAGAATGGCGATCACGCAGCTCAGGCTATAGCAACGTGCAAATTTTTCAGCTGGATGAAAGCCTGTCGTTGGGTGAATGTTTGAATGCCGGCATCCCTTATTGCCGCTATAATTTTGTAGCGAAATTCGATGATGATGACTACTACGGCCCCAACTATCTGCGGCGCCAGATGCAGGCAATGCTTTCTGCTGATGCTGATATCGTTGGCAAATCAACCTGGTATCTGTATTTTGAAGGGAGCCATACTTTGGCGGTCTTTTCCAGGCACCCGGAAAATGATTTTGTGAACTATGTTACTGGCGCTACCCTGCTGGTTAAAAAGCATATATTCAATAGCATTCGCTTTTCTGCTATGAATGTCGGTGAAGATGTGGATTTTGTTGCGGTTTGCAAAGAACACGGGTTCCGGATATATTCGACCGACCGGGCTGATTTCGTGGGTATCAGAAGAGCCCTGACCTCCAGTCACACCTGGCAGGAGAGCGATGAGCACATCCTCAATCAATGCCAGGTAATTGCCCATACCCAAAACTATATAAGCTGGGCTAATTCATATTAATGCTAAGTCTATAAAAAGCCAGGGGCAGCTGCATAGTAATCGGCAGCTGCCCCTTTTTCCATTACGTGATCATACCGGACTAAGCGTGATCTTTCGCCTGGCGCCTCCTCCAGCTGCGTTATAACTCAAAGTAGTGACCTGGGCTCCGGCATTGATTGATATTCTCATGCGTCCACCCTTCTTCAGCAGTTTCACGATCATAGGAAACATATTGTATTCGTCAAGCACCTGGTTGCGGGCAGCCCGGATAGCCTCCAGCGAGTTTTCATATTTATTGCTGGCAATACAGTTTTCAATAGTTGCAATAGCAACCTCGGGATTATTGACATCGATACGGGTAAAGGCATTCGGTGAAAAATAATCACGCAGATTAGGACATCCGTAATAGATGGGATATGCACCGGCCAAATAGCTGTCGGCTAGCTTTTCCGTCCAGTAGTGCGGAAGGTAGCTGTTCTCCAGTGCAATATGATACTTGTAATCAGCGAGAGCATCCCATTTATCTTCTATTTCCCTTACGCCCTTCCCGTAAACATCAATGCGGTCACCAAAATGTTGTTTCAGACGCTCCACCAACTCAAGTCTTTTTCTGTGCCCGGGAGTATGCGTTTTGCTTGAGGTCACCACTGACAACAATTTCGATTTATCGAAGTAATACATGTTTTTAAAATCGTCATAGGTTTTGTTGACGATACTTTGACGTTGTTCAATGTCGGTAAGAACACGTCCTGCATGCCAGTTAAGACCTGGTTGGTTCATAGTTACTCGAGGATGATTCAGATTCTGATGAAAGGTTATTACTCGTGCAAATTGGCGGATAAACTCGGTCTTATAGCCCCGGATCCCGGGAGGCTCAGCCGTTATAAAGATAGTATTCTGAGGCGGACAACTGGTGGTTTCCGGGCGGAGAAGGTCATTATACACCACCCAGTAATCACATTCACTGACATCCTGGTTGATTATGAACTCAAAATCCCCCCAACGGCCTGAAGAATTGGGGGTTTGTCTTTTGATGGGTTCATACGGAAAATCTGTGCTGAGCTTAATTCTTATCATGGCATACCTCCATTATTTCCATTATTGTTCGGGCCGATAACTGGCCATTTATATTCAAGAAACCACCGCCAGGTGTTTTCAATACCTTCCTTTAAGGAGATGCGTGGTTCCCAGCCTAACGCTGTGATCCTGTTGCTGTCCAGGAGCTTACGCGGCGTGCCATCCGGTCTGCTCGTATCAAATACTATCTCACCGGTATACCCAACCGTCTCCTTGACCAATTTCGCCAGTTCTGCGATGGTAATGTCTTTGCCGCTTCCGATATTCAATATTTCAGGCGTGTTAGGATTTTGCATTACATGCCAGCAGGCATCGGCCAGATCATCTACATGCAGGAATTCCCGGCGAGGCGTCCCGCTTCCCCATACCTTTACCTCATCCTCCCCAATTACCCTTGCCTTATAGAAGCGATGGATCAGTGCCGGCAGCACATGAGCATCATTGAGATCGAAGTTGTCATTAGGTCCATACAGGTTGGTCGGCATAACAGATATATAATTGGTACCATATTGGCGGTTATAGGCCTGGCACATCTTGATGCCGGCTATCTTAGCTATCGCATAAGCCTCATTGGTCGGCTCCAGCCAACCGCTCAAAAGATCCTCTTCCTTTATCGGCTGAGGCGCCATTTTGGGGTATATGCACGATGACCCCAGAAAGAGCATCCTTCTGACCTTATTTTTATAGCAGGCATCAATGATGTTATGCTGGATGGCAAGATTATCGCGGATAAAGTCTGCTGGGTAGGCTGAATTGGCAGCAATGCCGCCGACACGTGCAGCGGCCAGGAACACATATTCAGGTTTGATCCGGGCAAAAAATCCTTCAACTGCCTGTTTATCCCGGAGGTCTAGTTCCGCCTGCGTGATACATACTATGTCGCTGTAATCTCTGGCCGCGAGATTCCTGACAATTGCTGACCCTACTAATCCCTGGTGACCGGCAACATATACCCGTGAGTTCTTATCCAATGGCCATCCCCCTCGACACTATCCGATGTCCCGCATCACGCAGGGTTTTTTCCTGGCGCGCAAGTTCTAAATCGCTTTCGACCATCATTCTCACCAGATCATCAAAGTTGACCCTCGGCTTCCAGCCCAGAACATTCCTGACTTTTACCGGGTCCCCCAACAGGAAATCTACCTCGGCAGGACGGAAGTAGCGGGCATCTATTTCGACGTACTCTCGCCAATTCAACTCTAAAATAGCAAATACAGCTTCTAAGAACTCCTCGACCGAGTGGGCCTCTCCGGTCGCCACCACGTAATCATCCGGTTTTTCCTGCTGGAGCATAAGCCACATCGCCTCAACAAAATCACCGGCATAACCCCAATCACGACGGGAAGCTAGATTTCCCAGGTAGATTTTTTGCTGCAAGCCCAGCTTGATCCTGGTTGCCGCTCGGGTGATCTTGCGGGTAACAAAGGTTTCCCCACGGCGGGGAGATTCATGGTTGAATAATATGCCGTTGGCGATGTACATACCATAAGCTTCACGGTAATTCACAGCATACCAATATGCTGCTACTTTCGATACCGCATACGGACTACGCGGGTGAAAGGGAGTCACTTCTGACTGTGGCGGCAGGGATGACCCGAACATTTCCGAAGAGCCCGCCTGGTATATGCGGACCACGCTTCCGGTTTCATCCATGTAATCACGCACAGCCTCCAATAAGCGCAGGGTGCCGGTCGCCACAGTATCAGCAGTATATTCAGGCTGATCAAATGACACCTTAACGTGGGACTGGGCAGCCAGATTATATATTTCATCCGGCCTCACCTTGTGTAATATCCTGCGCAGTCCTGTACCATCAGTCATATCCCCATAATGGAGAAAGACCTGGGGATTGTTTTCATGAGGGTCCTGGTAAATGTGATCGATGCGATCCGTATTGAAGAGCGAGGTGCGCCGCACAATGCCATGTACCTGATAACCCTGTTTAATGAGGAATTCCGCCAGGTATGATCCATCCTGGCCGGTAATGCCGCTTATCAAGGCCCGACGGGGGCAAGAAATATCGTTGCTCATATACTCATTCCTTCTGAATGACACTTTATTGGGTAATCATGCTGATATAGTCCGGGGTATAGGCGACGATCTCGCAGTATTTGAGATACTCTGCTTCGTCCACCTGCCAGGTATGCTGATCGGGATTGCCGCGAATGCAGACAAAGTTAAAGCGATCACCGGAAAATATCGCTATGCCTTTTGCAACACATTCCTGCAGGAATAAGGAGTCTTCTCCGAAATTAGTTACATTAAATCTCACCTGAGTGAATACCTCTTTGCTAATTATCATAGTCGCCCCCGCTACCCCGCTGACTGGTATGTTCTCGTTTCCAGGGAGAGCAATAGCCAGGGTCTGACTCCCTTCAAAATACACAAACATACTGCATTTACCTACGATCCGTGCACCAGTCGAGGAAAAGAGCGGCATGAGCTCCGCAAGATACTTGGGGGCATAGTAATCATCATCGTCACATTTTGCTACATAATCATATCTGGCATGATCCACGCCATAATTCAGACACTCCCCTAAGGTGTGATTGCTTCCCAGCTGAAGTATGCTTATATCCGAATGGTCTTCTGTTCGCCTACGCCATTCATTTACATCGATTCCATCGTTGTTAACCACAATGACCAGTTCACGCGGTGAATATATCTGCCGCAAATAATTGGCCAATATGTTCTCCAAGCTGTCAGGCCGGTTGGTGCACGTAATAACCGTAACTCCCGGACCTGCCTTTTCTTGGCCCCATGCCGCTGATCCGCGGGACGACGCCATTATCTGATACTGTCCTCCTTTTCTGGATATGCGAAATGTCGGCCGCCCGGAGCCGATTCTCACTCCGCCCAGCCCGGTGATTCGTGGCGATCCCATTCCCGGCCTAAGTCCTCCCACGATAACCGGGCCTCCCACGGATAGTCTGATCCCTCTTCTGGCCTTCATGAATACTCCCCGCTCCTATCGATATTTCTACTTATTAATGATTCAGTATTACAATACTGAAATGCATAGGTTTTTGTTACAAACGTACCTTTTGGATGCCTTTTAATTCCCGGAATAATAAAAAAAATCTGAAGCCAACCGGCCTCAGACTGCACTATTTTATATATATGTATTGTATTGGTCTAAATTAGATTAATACTCCACGCAATTTGGTTATGGCTGCTTTTTCGATCCTGGATACTTGCACCTGGGATACCCCAAGTTTTTCGGCAATACTGGATTGAGTTTCATCCCGAAAGAAGCGTGCCAAAATGACCTGTCGTTCACGTTCGTCCAGTTTACCCAACGCCTCCCGTAATGCCATTTTCTCCAACATACTAGCACTGGTCTCATCCCCGGCCAGCTTATCGAGTAATGAGAGCTGATCCTTGTCATCCCCCGGCATTAGATCCTGCATATAAGCTGGAATCTGACATGCTTCCATAGCCAGGACGACTTCTTCACGTTCCATTTCCAGCAGACTGGCTATCTCATTAATCACAGGTTCTCTGCCCAGATCCGAACGCAGTTTCTCCTGAGCCCAGCGAATTCTCGAGTAGTTTTCTTTTACTCCCCGCTGGACCTTGACTATCCCATCATCACGAAGAAACTTTTTAATCTCTCCAATAATCATGGGCACTGCATAGGTGGAAAAACGCACATTGAAACTGAAATCAAACTTATCAATAGCCTTCAGCAATCCTATGGAACCTACCTGGAACAGATCTTCATATTCATAGGAGGTGTTTTTAAATCTTTCCAGCACCATGTAAACCAGTCCCAGATTGCTCTCAAAAAGCAGGCTACGGGCTTCAGTATCGCCTTCCTGTGCTCGATGTAACAGGTAATCATTGTCTTGATAGGTATTCAGAGAGGACATGGTCCACCCCCTTTAAGCGTATGCCTGCTGCTCTCGCAGAAGGAAACTGCGTTTGAGCCTTACGCTGGTTCCCTCGTTTGGCTTGCTGATGACCTCCATTTCGTCCATAAACGATTTCATAAAGGTGAATCCCAATCCCATACGGGCAGGATCACTGGAGTAGGATGGTTTCATGGCCTGTTCAAGATCTTCGATGCCGCAGCCGTAATCAAGCACTGTTATTTCAATGGTCCGGTTATCATAGAGACTCGCCTCGATTACTACCCTGCCGTCGCGACTCCCTCCATATCCGTGAATAATGCTATTAGAGACCGCTTCCGAAACCACCAGTTTGATCTCCTCGATATCTTCCAGAGTGCAGTCCAGTTGTGCCGTAAATGCACCAATACATGAACGGGCAAACGACACGTTTTCAGCAATACCAAGGAACTCCAAGCGGGCATTGTTCTTAACGTTCATAATAATCCCAGCCAGAGGCTGGTCTTCACCTCCCTTTAAATACTAATTATATCTTGTTCCTGGTTATATATCGGCACCAGCTTGTTGATCCCTGAAAATAACAGTATCTTCTCTACATTGTTGCTGGCCCCCACGATATACATCCGCCCGCTGTTAGCGTTCATCTTCTTGTAGCGTCCAATGATCAGCCCCAGACCCGAGCTGTCAATAAAAGATACCCTTTCCAGGTTAAAAATCAGGTTTTTGAAAGTTTGCTCTTCCAGTCTTTTATCGATCTCCTTTCGAAGGCGGTCAACTATCAACATGTCCAATTCTCCGGTAAGTTTGACCACCAGTGTATTTCTAACCTGTTTCAACTCATAGCCCATGTAATAACCCCTCCCTGTTTGACCTTATAGGTATTCAACAAGGAGGGGCAATAATCCTTCCACAAAATTCCATTTATATAAGATATGTTTCGGCAAAGACCTTCAATATCTCCTTCATCAAACTGGCTCGTGGCACATCTTCTGATGCCACCAGATTGACCTGCTTTGCCAGCTGCCCATCTTTATATACCACGTATTCACCTAATTTCTGTCCCTTTACTACCGGAGCATCTATATAAGTGAACAGGCTTTTGCTGGCTTTTATCTTTTTATCTTCACCCTTGGGTACTATGGTACCAACATCCTCTTCAGCCACTGCCTGCACTTTGTTCACTGTGCCTTTTCCCACGCTTATAACTCCACATACACTATTAGCTGCTGAGACATTTTTATAGGTGTAGCGGGCAAAACCATAATTGAACAATTTCATAGCTTCGCGGAAATTACCGTGATTTTCCGGAGCGGCCATGACCACAGCGATCAGTCGCAAACCGTCTCTTTTAGCAGTAGCGGTAAGACAGTGTTTAGCCTCGTTAGTCCAGCCGGTTTTAAAGCCGTCAGCTCCCTGATACCACCATAAAAGTTTGTTGGTATTATACAGCTTGAATTTTCCTTCGCGCAGGTTATATTCTTTGATAGAGGAAAGCTCCAATAGTTTGGGGTGTTTTAAGGCATGCCTGGCGATTATGGCCATATCATATGCACTGGAGTAGTGATTGGGATCAGGCAGTCCATAGGCATTCACAAAATTAGTATCCTTTAAACCCATATGCTTAGCTTCATAGTTCATGCGACGAACAAAGTCCTTATGGCTGCCATCTAAGTGTTCGGCCATAGCTACGGAGGCATCGTTGGCTGATCCAACCGCTATAGAAATAAGTAAATCCTCGGCGGTCATCTTCTCACCCGGTTCAAGATATATCTGTGATCCGCCCATTTTGCATGCCTCTTCACTGGCCTGCACCTTGTCAGTCAAAGCAAATTTTTCCTTTTCCAGATCCTTGGCCGCCAGGGTCATAGTCATTAATTTGGTCATGCTGGCAGGAGGCAGTCTTTTGTGTTCGTTGTGAGCTAACAAGACCTTGCCGGAATCTGCATCCATTAGGATATAAGCTTCTGCTGTTAGTTCCAGATCATCTGCCTGGACTGCGCCGGGAACTCCAATAACTAATACAAATACCAGTAATAGCGTCCAAATCAAGTGTTTTCTCCTGGCCATACTATTCATACCTCCCAATATAAACCTGATTCTAATAAAAAGGACCTCTATAGTGATTTATATTGGTGTACATGCTTAAATATACCAGTCTATTGGGTAATTCTTATTAAACTATTGAATTTTATAGGCTTGGAGCAATTGTGGCAGAATCGACTGCACACGCTCGTGATCATTGCCATGGATTATTGCCAGGATATCATCTTTCTCTACGACGTCGCCGCGTTTCCGACACAGCTCGATTCCCACAGCGTGATCAATCACGTCTCCTATCTTTTCACGGCCGGCACCCAGCAGCATGGCACTTCGGCCTATTTCCAAAGCATCCAGGTCGATTATCTGACCGGAGCGCTCTGATCGTAACAAGTATCTTATCCGGGCAATCTCCATGCCATAGTTATCAGCCTGGTAATCCAAAGTCCCGCCTTGAACAGTTATCATCTTTTTAAACCTCGCCAAAGCCTGGCCTGAGACTATAAGCTGACGCGTAATTTCGAGGGCTTCATCTAACGTAGCTGCCTTACCACCCAGCATAATCATGTGGGCGGCCAGGGTCTGGCAGAGTTCACTAAGGTCTTCCGGCCCCTTTCCCTGCAAGGTATCGATGGCTTCCCTGACCTCCAAGGCATTTCCGACCATACGCCCCAGCGGCTGATCCATGTCACTCAACAAAGCGATCACTTTACGCCCTACTCCC
>Ga0123335_1002017_pt1 | contig 31469 bp, 27 predicted proteins | sample BiotimSIPDNA_2_FD_89707 | JGI IMG/M metagenome (GOLD analysis project Ga0123335, IMG submission 89707) | Anaerobic biogas reactor microbial communites from Washington, USA - Biogas_R2 time_0 SIP DNA | ecosystem: Engineered > Bioreactor > Anaerobic > Unclassified | place: Washington, USA... | reverse complement strand
CGACAAACTTAGAACTGGGAAAACAACTATTAAGCAATGGATGATCACTATAATTTTATCTGATCAGGCATACCACTTATTTGAATTATTTAAGAATAATGCTGTTATTATTAGAACTTAGCCGTAAAATCTTAACCCCGCAAAGAAACTCGTATTTATCCCTATTCATCGGGATAAAGTGGAATTACTCGAAATAATCAATAATACAAGTTTTTATTTTTTCTAATAACTATCTTGGGATATACTTAAATTCCCGATATTTTTATATATGCAAATACTTATACGTTTGTTTGAAATAATAACAGTTGATAACGAATGTTTCAGTATCGCCCTGAGAACTACAAGTTTTAACAAATTCGGGAAGGCGTCTACGTCAATATAAAGTGTCATTCACAAATCTCTTTTACCCTGCCTACTTCCCCGCCGGTTAGCCTTACTTTTATTCCGTGCGGGTGCGAAGGCGAATTTGTGAGAATATCCTGAACAATTCCTTCGGTCAATCTGCCGCTTCTTTGATCCTGCTTCAGCACGATTTTAACTTTTATTCCTTTACTGATATTACTTCTTTTTTGTCCGTCCATTGATTTTACTGCGCCTTTGTTTTAATTTTATTCGTTATTTATTCAAAAAGGGATTTATTATTACTGTTTTGGTACAAATGCTTTATCTGCCATAAAGTTCACTGCGGTATTCTGTTTTCTTTTCTCCCATAACCCAGCTTAACTTTTTAATTTCATCTAGCAAATACTTCTTTTTGTCTCTAACTGTTTTTATTGCTGTTTTGGTTTTCTTCTTTACCTTTTCCATGATTTTTGTTTTGTAAAAAAAAACATTTTATTATCAACAAAAACGCAACATTTAAACGTAACATTTTTCCGTCACTTGATTGAGAAAAAGCCCGGCGTTTTGTGCCGGACAATCAATCATTCAAAACTAAGCATTCCCCGATAAAAACTCGGGGCAAACAGAATTCAAAATTTATGCCCCTGCCAGTTGTGAAAAAAGTTCTAAACCTTGATATTCTCTCCTGAAAATGCAGAGCCATCTTTTCTCAACGCATTTCTTGAAGCTCTATCTACAAGTGTAAAAATCCTGTCAATTTCATCCTTTCTTTCAGAAACCAGATGACCGCTTACCTTTACAAATTTGCAATTCAGTAAATCGGTTAATCTGAAAAATTCCTGATAAAGCAAATAATTGTTAAGAAGTTTACCTTGATTAGAACGGTAATTATTAGCTTCAAATCTTTTTCTTCTGCCGGATAATCCGGTAATATTTTGCGAATCAGTATAAATTATAATTTCCTTTCCTGCCGAATCAATTTCGCTAAGCGACCATAATAAAATCTGTAATTCCATTTTTGTGGATGAGGTATTCTCAAACCGCCTGACTTTTACAAGTTGTTTTAAATTCTCTAGCGGGACATCAAACTTTCTTATCGAAAGATAAGCGCCATATCCAATTTTAGATTTTGTATTTACACTTCCGTCAGTGAACAGAAAAAGTTGTTGCATAAAGTTATTTAAATTATTTATCTAATTCCTGAGGACAGGGATAATTAATCATTTTCAATCCCCTTTAAAAAAAGTCCGGCATATTTTGCGTAACAACAATAATTCATAATTCGAGATTATGAAACAAATTCGATTCAAGCTATGCGCTTTGCAAAAAAAAACAGATTAGGATTACTATTATGAACAAGAACAAAGATTTAGAAAAATCTTTATCTTTTACCTTTCACCCTTTCTCAATCCTCGTAAAATTCAGCAGACTTCTATTGTTTGTAAAATACTCGTAAATAATATCAACCGCATCTCTTTGTCCCGGCCAGGCAAGCAGTTTTTTTGCGTCTTCTTTATTCACCCATTTGTATTCCGAATGTTCGTCCGATATTATTACTTCGCAATCCTTTTCAACTTCTGCTAAAAATACTGGAATCATACAAATAGTATCGGTCTTTTCGCTGTAAAAAGAATTTACTTTAGGCACCGTGTAAAATCTCAGCGGCTTTAATCCTGTTTCCTCGAATATTTCTCTTAAAGCTGTATTATATGCTTTTTCTTCCGGTTTTATTTTTCCGGTTACCATTTGCCATATTCCGGGGTAAATTTCTTTTTCGCTTCGTTTAAGAAGAAGAAAATTGATTTCATTACCGGTTATTTTAATTATGTGCGCTTCAATCATATACGATACTACTTCCATCTTATCTCCTTTTTAAAAGAATGCTCTTACTTCGGCTTTCATTATATGAATTACGTTACTTTGTCCTAAAAGTCTTCCGTTATAGGTAACGCTGGTCTGTAGATTATCCGCGATACGGTAATCGAACATTAAACGCCATACGTAGTTTTTCCCGAGCTGGTTTCCTTTTGTTACTTCAAATGGAATGTAATTTTCTTTTGTACTTGCATTCAATTCGTGTCTTTCCCCTTCAACACGAAGCCTTCCGCTGCCGGTAAAACTGATATTCAACCTTACAATCTGCGAATTTGTATTTATTTCAGTAGGCTTTTCAGTAAATCTATCCTCGGTTTTTCCCACAAGAAACTTAAATCCTATTTCAACTTTATTAAACGGCCTGTACGAAAATTCAGTATTTATTTCCTCGCTTTTTACAAGCCGAGCTCTTCCCGATGACTGAGGAGCGTTTACATTGTCTGTCTGCCGAATGTATTCACTTTGGTTTGATATTTCTTTTACTAATTTTGTCTGAATTCTTAATCCCTGTTCCCTGAAATATCCTTTTTCCAGACCGGCGCTGTAAACGTTCATATTTCTTCTTTCAATAAATCTTAAACGCGCCGAAAAATCTCTTTCATTTTTGAATAAAAAGATATCCTGCTGAAAAAGATTTGATCCGCGGATTGTAGTTGTTTCGTTAAGAAATGAAGAAAAGTTAAGCAGATATATTTTGCTTATTTTGGGTTCTTTGCTGTTTTCTTCAATTCTCCAAAGAGTTTCCGTTGTCAGCGGTCCAAGATAATTTTGCATCGGAGAAAATTTTCCGAATAACTTAGAAAATTCGAGCTGAAACCGCGTATTCATTTTTAAATCGATAATAGGATATAACTCATCAGTCGGCAGAACTGTTAAAATATAATCCCCTTCGTAAATTGTCTGCTCAAATTCATTTTCGTCGGGCAGACCGTTATTATTCAGGTCGCCAAGATATATGTAATTTCCCGTGCCTTCTTCAACCCGCAGGAAAACTTTTTCGAGCCGGGCGGTTTTTTGAGTGGATACTTCGTAGAAAAAATCTCCAGAAGCAAAGTTATCAAAAGCATTTGCGCGCGAGCGCGAGCGGATAAGTATTGTTTCGTTATCGGAATAACCGAGCAGCTTAAATTTATCCGTCACATTTTTTTTCCGGAATGCCATATCTAAGGATGTACTGAAATTTCTATTTCCCGGGTAATCCATCGTAAGGCTTTTTGTTTCGGCATCCGATTCTTTTTCCATAATTCCTTCGAACGGGAAAAATTCCTGCCTCATCGAGTATTTCAGCTCAAACGCAATTCCGCCGAAGTTTTCGGAGCGAAGGAAAGGCGTTATCTCAGTATATTTCAAACTCCCGTCTGTTAATGCCCAGTTGTTGTTCGCTCTGCCTCTTTTATCTTCGAAGTAATAATTTACTCCCGGGAACAATCCGTTCCAGTTGTAACTTAATTCGGCTTCCAGCTTTGCCCACTTCGAATTCATAAAATTGCTTTTGCTTTTTACATAATCCAGTGTGTGTTTTACATCGAAACCCAATCTTTTCATCTCGGAATTAATAGTGTATCTATCCGACCTGAAATTGCTGCCCTTTTTATATAACCCGTAATTTCCGTTTATTAAAACAGAATCGAACGGAAGATAATTTAGTCCCGCTTCCCGAAGAATTTCATTTCCGCTGCCGCTTCCCGAAGTGTTATAGTCTCTTTCGAATTCAACATTATTGAATCTGTCCGCAGAAGAAAATCGTTCTTCAACAAAACGGTCGCGTAAATTAAATCCTAATTTACCCGCTCCAATATCTTTAGGACTGAGATTAATTGAAATATTGCGGGCATATCCGTTATTATCTTTATCATCTGCCGAAGATAATCTGTTTTTGTCGAATGAGCTTCCAGCCATTTCAATATCTAATTTCAATCCTTCCATTATTTCTAATCCCGCTGCAATGTTAGCTGTTTGCTTTAGTTGAGGCAGCGGCAAAGTTCTTATCGGCATATAACTTCCGCCGCCTATTCCGGCAAATTCATAATTGCCCAGACTTTCCTTTCTGTAATCTCCTTTTCCAAGTCCGGTATAACTGAACACAACAATATATTCCGAAGTAATTTCACCGGGCTTGTAAGCATAATAAGTATATGCTGAATTATTAATTACTGTATCAATTTTTGTGTAAATGCCTTTTCTTCTTCCTGTAACCGTATCCAAAGGAGCAAGTTCGGCTCCGCTTACAAATGCAAGCCCGGGGTTATCTCCCGCTTTTTCCAGAATTTTAATATCGTCTTCCGAAAGCGAAAGATCGATAGGACTTTTTTCATCGTCGCCTTCTCTGTAATAATTTACTTTAAAAGTGAGTTTGTCATTGAGCATCGAAGTATTTAAGTTTGCTCCGAAAAAATCCCTCGTAAATTTTCTATCGGAATATTCAAAGTCAACGCTAATCCTCGAAGCCGAGGTAATCATCCGTTTTTGAGTAAAAATAATTTCGGAGTTCGAATATTCAATTGTGTAATCGTTGCCTTCTCCGCGCAGCAGTTCTTCCCCATTCAAAAAAACCTTTTCGCTACCTGCAATTACAATAATGTTTCTTTCGTTGTTTTCACCGTATAGTCTGTAAGGACCTTGATTTCCGTCAGTACCGTTAAATTTATTTACAGTAAATTTCCCTTTCGAAGAGGCAAATGCAACTGCCGCATTTTGTCCGTAATAAAAAAATTCTCCTTTTAATCCCTGCAGCTTTCTGTCAATTTTCCCGAATTCACCTGAACCGCCTTTGTAATCGAAATCGCCAAAAGTTCCTGTAACATTCGGGTGCCTCACTTCAATAAAAACTTTATCAAGTTCATCAAGCCTTTCGGTGTTTCCTTCGGGCTGTATCGGCGTATTTTCGTCTGTCAATGCGGCAACAATTTCAATGTCATCCGTCAGTTTGCCCGACATCTGTAACCGGAGTCCGGAATTTACCGTCATATCTTTTGTGTTTCCTACTGTAAATCCGCGTATAATCGATCCGCTTTTCTGAATTCCCGGACCGAATACAGTTTCGGAATTTATAGGCTGATTTACTGTTTTGCTTACAGAAAGGGTATCTTTAAAATAATCGTCATATTGAATTACAAGCTGCCGGTTTCTGTATTCTTTTCTTAAATTAAGGTTATAAGCTAAATAACAGACAGAAATTGTATCCAAAAGCGAGATTTTTAACGAATCTGATATTTTCATTATGCCGGATGAATAATCAATTGAATAATCCGGTTTTCCCAAAATATCGCTGTTAAGCTTTACAATTTCAGAATTTTGGATAATTGCGAACTCTGATATTTTGTATGAATTGTTTAAGCTGACAAGGAAAGTATCGCACACTGCTTTCCTGTCTGCCCCGATCTGCGCATTCAGTTCGACGACCGGAATAATGATGAAAAGCAAGAATATTTTGATGATATCAGATTTCAATAATTCGAGAGTATTTTTGAAAAACAAATCTAATCGGATTAGCTGTTTTATTCAAGGATAAATATTCGTCTGCCGGAAGATAAAAATCGTGAAATATTAAATTTATTTGTAATTTTCAGATATGATACTCATTTTTTTTACAGCCCTGGTAATAATTTCAGCAAATCTTCTTCTTATTTTCTTTCTTATTAAAGAAGATAAAAAGTGCGAAAGCAATGATAACTATTTGTGCTTTTCAATAATTATTGCAGCAAGAAACGAAATTAAAAACCTGCCAGGATTACTCGATTCGCTCTGCAGACTGGATTATACTGAGAAAAAATACGAAATTATTATCTCGGATGATAATTCGGATGACGGCTCGCTTGAATGGCTGACAGCTCAAACAAAATACAGGAACAATATTAAAGCTGTTTCGGCAAAAGAGAAAACGCTCCCCGGCAAAAAAGGAGCTTTGGAAATCGGTGTTACAAATGCGAAGTTTGAAAATATTCTTATTACAGATGCCGATTGCCGTCCCGAACCAGATTGGCTTTCAGCATTTAATCGTAAATTCAGCGAAGGATTTGATTTGGTTTTTAGTGCCGCGCCTTTTTTTAGCCAAAACTCTTTCGTGAATAAAATTGCGCGCTTCGAAAACCTGCGAAGCATTATTTTAACATTTGCTTTGTGCAATGCAAATCTTCCCTATTCCGCTGCCGCACGGAGCTTTGGATACACTAAGTCGCTTTACAATAATATTAACGGTTATAAAAACACAACCGATACACTTAGTGGCGATGATGATCTTTTTATCCGCGAAGCTGTAAAAGCGGGCGCCCGTATAGGATGTTTTGCCGAAAAAGGATCGATGGTTTTTTCGGAGACAAAATCAACCTTTAAGGATTATTTTAATCAGAAAGCAAGGCATACTTCAACTTCAAATTACTATTTATTAAAGCATAAAATAATACTTGGTTCTTGGCATTTGTTAAATTTAAGTTCTTTTATTTTTTTATGCGCTGCGCTTTTTTACCCTTTTGCGCTTGCAGTTCCAGCGGTTAAATTTTTTGCTGATATTCTTCTTTGCTCGGCAATCCAAAAAAAGTTTAGTTATAATTTTAAGTTTCCGGATATTTTAGGATTTCAAATAATTTATGAGCTTAATCTAATAACAAACTACATTTTCTCTTTTCTGAAGAAAAAAAGCTGGTAAACGGTTTTAAGTTTTCAGTCATAAGTTTTAAGTAAGGACAGGATTTCAGGGGATTAAGAAATTAGGTTTTTAGATTTTTCTTGTTCGTAATTCTAATTATATTCTTACTCTCGTCTTTTCCCCTTTTTGGTTAGCAGCTAACAAAATCAAAAACAGGTCAAGGTCACAAGACCTGACCTTACTGAAAACATACTTGGGGCGCGGTTACAAAAGGCAGGGCAGAAAATGCTAGAAAAAATCCGGAAGAGTTGGCAGATAGGAAGGATGTAATCCAATGGGCAAGTGACAACATCGCGGAAATCGTAGATCTACCTTTTTTTAGCATTAATCCTAAAGAGGATTTACATACATTAAAGCAAATATGCAAAACTATAGATGAACTTAATAAAAAAACAGGCTTAGGGATGTTGCGCAAACTCGGTACAGGAACAAAAGAGTTTAAATACAGAGATGAGATTGAGGATTTAACCGAAAACGCTTGTTATATTAACTTTTCCGATCAAAAAAACGGAATTGCCGAAGATTCTTTTTATATTGGAGTAAATGTATTAAAATATCTGCGTACAAAATATAAAGAAGAAGCTTTGAACAAGGTTCAAAATATTAAGGACTATCATTCCTGGTTTCTTTCCAATAATATGGAGGACCTGATAGTCCACGAATATGGTCATCGGATACAGAACCATTTACCAACATATTCTGTCAATAATATTAAAAGCCTCTATAATAAATATGGCTATAAACTAACAAAAAGAGCCAGCGATGATTATAAAGAGTTCTTTGCAGAATTATTCTCATTGGATTATCACGGAGTTGCTCTGGACCGGGAATTAGTTGAATTTCTAAATAAAATAAAGGTAAAAAGATGATGTTATATCAGTGTGACCGATGCAAGTATCATAATAAATACGGATATAGAACGTGCGATGCTTTTCCCAAAGGGATACCCCCTGAAATCAGGAGTTACCCCCAAATGGATTCAGATAAGAACTGTTTAAGACAATTAGGATATATTCCTATAAAACATAATAAAGTAATTGAGGGTCAAGTGGGGAGTTTTATATTCACTCCTAAAACTCAATCTTAATTTGCTGAATAAATGACAGTATTGGTATTGGAGAAAAAGTAGTTGAATGTCTGAATACTGATTATAAGGATTATTTAATGAAAAGAGGGATTAGTCCTCTTGATGGGCATAGTTATTATTATAGCAATAATTACGAAGATGTTATAGTTCACGAGTTGGGACACAGAACACATAATTATTTTAAAACAGAAATAAACAGCTTATTCAACGATAATTTTAGTATATATTTAAAAGACTGTACAAAAAGAGCTTTTGACGAGGGGAAAAAAGAAATGCAATTGAGAGAAATGGTAGCCGAATATTATTCGCTATATTTTCACGGAGCCAATATTCCGCAGACAATAAAAGAACTATTCAGGAGTTTAAAGTTATGACGACAATTAGTCTTAACCAGTGCAATAGATGTATTCATTTTATTTATAAAAAAGACCAAACAAGCGGATATAAATGTAAGGCGTTTCCACAAGGCATTCCGGACGAACTGCTTGCTGCCGAATTATATGCCTCCGCTGAATGGAATAAAGAAATATTCAAAGAGACAGGCGTCAAGCCTTTTTTGCATAATAAAAAACATCCCGATCAAGTTGGGGATTATCTATTTGAACCGTTTAAAACTCAATCTTAATTTGCTGAATAATTAACTTTTTTTTCTTCGAGACTGTAAATTTGCTGCTTTCAATCAACTGTTTTAATTTAATCATCATTGTTTTTTTTCTTCTCCTCTTCTTTCCCTGCTAAAAACCGATAAACGTATAAACTTTTCCAGGTTCAGTTTCAACATCATAAGTAAATGTAGTTTTTATGTTTACAGCTTTTATTTCGGCTTTATCGGAAATAACAGGTTCCTTGATTTTCGGAATTTTAAAAAAAGCATTACTGTTATTTCCCGCAGCCTTCGTCAGCATTTTATTATCATCAGTTTTAAGCTGCCGGTACGAACGTATTCTGCAGTTTCCGCCAAGATTCGATTTTATTGCAAGTTTCACAATTTTCCCATCTTTCCATTCCAAATCAGTAATTTCGAAACCGCCGCGTGCACGCAAACCTTGTATGCTCCCCTCCTGCCATACATCCGGAAGCGCGGGAAGAACAAATATTGCATCATCATCGCTTTGCATAAGCATTTCTACAATTCCGGAAGTAAATCCAAAATTTCCGTCAATCTGGAACGGCGGATGCGCATCAAACATATTCGGATAAGTTCCGCCTTTTCTGTCCCTGGAGCTTACCAGACTGATTTGATCGGTAATTAACTTATACGCGTGGTTGCCGTCAAGAAAATGCGCCCACAGGTTTATTTTCCAGTTCATCGACCAGCCTGTTGAAGGGTCGCCTCTGTAAATTAAAGAAGTACGCGCTGCATCAAATAATTCCGGAGCAGTAAAAGGTGAAATCTGGTTTGAAGGAAAAACTCCGTAAAGATGCGATACGTGTCTGTGATCGTCTTTAGGATAATCCAAATCTTCAATCCATTCCTGAAGCTGGCTGTGCTTCCCTATCTGCATAGGAGGAAGCCTTTTGATAACTTCGTCAAGTTTAATTCTGAAACCGGAATCAACGTTCAATATTTCCGAAGCTTCTTTTGTTTTTGTAAAGAGGTCGAATAAAAGCTGATTATCCATTGTTGTTCCGTAAGAAATTGAAGCATCCGGATGGCTGGATGGAGCATTTTCGGGTGAAACTGACGGCGAAACAACAAGCCATTTGTTATTTGGTTCTTCAATTAAAAAGCTTAAATAAAATTCAACTGAGCTTTTCATAACATCGTAAACGGATTTAAGATATTCCTTATCGCCGCTGAATAAATATTTATCGTAAAGATGCTGGCAAAGCCAGGCGCCACCCATCGGCCACATCCCCCAGAATGAACCGTCAACCGGTCCGCAAATTCTCCAGACATCAGTGTTATGATGGCAAACCCAGCCGTCTGCTCCGTACATAATTTTTGCCGTTTCCTTGCCTGCTTCCGAAAGCTCTTTAACCATTTGGATTAAAGGTTCGTTCATTTCGCTTAAATTAGTTGTTTCGGACGGCCAGTAATTCATTTCGGCATTTATGTTTACTGTGTATTTGCTATCCCAAGGCGGCATCAGCTGATTGTTCCAAATTCCTTGCAGATTTGCAGGCTGTCCCCCCGGGCGTGAAGATGAAATAAGCAGATAACGTCCGAATTGAAAATACAGCGCAGCTAATTGCGGATCGTTGCAGCCGGCAAATTGCTTAATCCTTATGTCTGTAGGATATTTTACATTATCATTTTCGCCAAGATTAATTTTAACACGGTTGAAATATTTGCCATAATCCGAAATATGATCAGCCAGCAGATTGCTGTAATTTTTTCGCGAAGCATTTTCTAAATAGTCGTAAGCTCTTTTTTCGGCATCTCCGCTGATATCTTTAAAATTATTAAAACTTGTAGCGATAGAAATCAGGATAAGAGCTTCGTCTGCATTTGTAACTGTAAGATTATTTTCCTTGGAAGCAACAGTGCCTCCCTTTGCAATTATTTTAATTCGCGAATTAAATTTTACAGCTCCTTTTATTGAATCGCAATCTCCGCTTACACCCGATAATAAAAGCTCGTCGTTTCCTTTTGTGCAAATATTAACTGGCAAAGGATGATTTAGCGATGCAGAAAAATTAATCTTTCCCGGTTTATCTGCCGAAATCCTAATTGCAATAATCTGATCGGGGTAAGATGAAAAACATTCTCTTTTATATTTAACACCTTCCGCAGTGTAAATTGTTGTTGCAACTGCATTTTCAATATTTAATTCCCTGTAATAATTACTGAATTTATCGTGTCCCGGGAATGAAAGTGAAATACTTCCTGCAGTTTGATAAGGCATACCCTGAGTTTTACGGCTGATGAATTTGGCATCTACCAAATCCTGCGCTTCTTTATATTTCCCCTGGAAAATTAATTCCCTTACTTTGGGAAGTGCTTCTTTTGCTGCCGGATTATTATTATTGGATGGCTGTCCTGCCCAAATTGTGTTTTCGTTAAGCTGGATTTCCTCTTTCAGCGGATTTCCATAAACCATTGCTCCAAGCCGCCCGTTGCCGACAGGAAGGGCTTCAACCCATTGCTCGGCAGGTTTATCGTACCATAACTTTAATAAAGTTTCACTTTGTGCAAAAGAATTCAGTTCAAGAAGTAAAAAAAACAGTGAAAATAAAATTCCTTTCATAAGATTATTCCTTTTAAATTAAAGTTAAATTATTACATAAATCCTGCATCAGTACGAAACCAGTCAAAATCGGCATATCCGCCTGTTTGTTTTGTTGCAAAATTGAAAAGACAAAATTTGTTACCCGTAAAAACTTTAAGACTGAAACTCATTTCCAGCTTATTCCCGATATCATAAAAAGTTTTATTATCAAGACTGTACTGAAAAAATGCCGTTCCCGTTTCAGGAACAGCATTCCCCTTATAAAGTTTAGCGGCTCCCGAACCATAAAAAGCCCCGGCTCTAAAATATACTGTTGATTTATCAATCTGAACAGAATCTATCGTTTTGCCGTTATTCGACATTATTATGTAATCTTTTCCGCCATATCTCTTAATCCCTACAAATCCGTATGGATTTTGAAAAACAGCAAGCCCTGCAATATCGCCGTCTTTCATATTTTCGGTATTTATTTTTGTTGTTCCGTAAGAAATAACAGAATCCGAATAGTGGGCAAAAATTCTTTGTGTAAGCATATTGGGCGCTTTTTGCAGACTGTCAACAACCCGGACTGTTTTTAATCTTAAAAATCCCGGGTTTTCCGATAAACTCCATTGCTCCGGATCAGGATTATGGTTCCATCCCCATTGCATAGGAAGTTCTGAGCCGTTAAATTCATCAGATGTAGGGAAAATAGCTGCAGGATATTCTTTGCCAACATTTGGTTTTCTGTATTTTGTTACCGCTTTGCTGTCAATTCCAATCATTGGCCAGCCATCTGTCCAAGTAACCGGCTGCAACGAGGGAAATCTTCCGAACGGACCGCTGTCAACAAAAAGAATCGTCCACCATTCACCGGTTTGTGTCTCTATTAATGCTCCCTGGTGTATTCCGTAATTTGGACCGTACGTTAATTCATTTATTAAAAGCTTTTGCTCGTAAGGACCATATATATTTTTTGAGCGCAAAGCAACTTGCATTCCGGCAAGCCCCCCGTATGTGCAATATAAATAATATAAACCATTTATTTTATATACGTGGGTTCCTTCAAGTCCGCCGCGCAAATCGCCTTTATATACTTGAACATCATCGCCTTTGGGAGAAAAATCGGGATTAAGTTCTGTTATATAAATTGTGCCGTAACCGTGGGCAACATATATCTTCCCGTCATCATCAAAAAAAAGACCCGGATCGTAAAATCCTTTTGGTAAGTTTCTAATCTCCCAGGGTCCTTCTGCCTTATCCGAGGTACAAATAAAACCGCCTTCATCGAGAGTTATAAATAGAAGATAGAATTTACCGTTGTTGTATTTTAAACTTGTTGCCCATTGACCTTTACCGTATCTGTTACATCCGTCCAGGTTATAACAAGGGCTGAAATCGAATCGCGGAACCGCATTGCTGCAATATTCCCAATTAACCAAATCCTTTGATTTGAGAACAGTAACCCCGGGAAAAACAAACATAGTAGTTGTAATCATATAATAAGTGTCATTTACTCTTATTACATCCGGATCGGGAAAATCAGCAGCAATTACAGGATTTGTATAAGTTCCGTCAAGATTATCGCTTTGATATTTTTGTGCAACAGTTATTGTTGATAAAACAGCAGCTAACACTAAGTATATAATATTCTTCTTAAATATCACTTTTGTACCTCGAATAATTTTACTTAAATAATAATTGCGAAAAATTAAATAAATTATTTCTCCAAACCGGCCAGGTATGTCCGCCTGGATATTCGCTGTATGTATAACGGATATTCATTTTATCAAATTCCGCCATCATTTTTTTACAATTTTCGTAAGCGATATCTTCTTTTTCGCCCATCGAAAGCCAAAATTGTTTGAAGTTCGAATTTATTTTATCAGCATTGTTTTTCATAAAGCTGTATTGTTGATTTGCTAATTCGTCCATTCTTCCAATTAACCATCCTGAACTGAATACACCAACATACGAAAATAATTCGCTGTTGTTGATTCCAACATACAAAGTCTGCAAACCTCCCATAGATAATCCTGCAAGAGCTCTGCTTTTTGAATCTGTTTTAACGCGATAGTTTTTTTCTACAAAGGGAATAACACATTGTTTTAATTCGGATTCGAACATTTTAAGAGCTCCTTCGCCAAATCCGCCGAAATCTGTATTTGTATTGCCGTCTGGCATTACAATTATCATCGGTTCTGCTTTTTTATTTGCAATAAGATTATCAAGAATTAAATCGGTTTTTCCCTGCACAGCCCAGCCTCTTTCATCTTCGCCGCCGCCGTGTAATATGTAAAGCACAGGATATTTTTTATCCTGATTTTCATCGTAACCAGCCGGAGTGTATATGTAAAACTGCCTCCATTGGCGATAAACATTTGAATAGTATCGTTTAATCCTTATATCTCCGTGAGGAATATTTTTAAAAGCGTATATCGAATCTCCCTTGAAAGGAACTTCAATTCCGCTTGCCATACGTCCCATTCCGTAAAAAGTTTCGCTCGAAGGATCGGCTACGGCAATTCCATCAACAATAAGAGAATAATAGTGTAATCCTTCACTTAAAGGTTCGGTTTTTACTTCCCAATTACCTTCAGCATCTTTTACCATATCATATTTTTTACCAAGATCAATTTGCAACGATTTTGCATCGGGAGCTTTAATTTTAAATAATGCGCGGCTATCCGGTAAAATCTGCGGGAATTTGGCTCCTCTTACATTTGAAGAAGCCGGTAATCCTAATAGACTGTATTTATTAAATTTTGATTGATCAACCGGTTTAAAAATCAGCTGGCTATACATATACAAACCATTTTTCCACACCTTAAAATCGTGTACTCCCGGTTCAATATAAAAAATATGAGGTACATCTTTAGAAACAAGATAATCGTGCGTGTTTTTACTTACAAAAATGAGGTTATCATCATCACCGCACGAAATCCACAATAATTTTAATTTCTTTTTTGCTGTTTCAGTATCTGGTAAAAGCTGTTCCGGACTTTTAGTATTAGGAGCGGCAGAAAAACTGCCAACCCAGGCAAACTTATTCAGGTTTCCTAAACCGAAGTTTAAGGACTGCCCGCCACCCATCGATAAACCTGCAATAGCACGGTTTTCTCTGTCTTTAAAACAAGAATATTTTTTTTCTACAAACGGAATTAAATCATTAAGCAAATCCTTTTCGAATGTTGAAAATGCCTGAACTTTTTCGGGTTCCATAATATTACCAGTCGCTCTGTCGTCTTTCATTGCGCGGCCATTTGGAAGAACAACAATCATTGGTTTAATTTTTTTCTGGGCAAAAAGATTATCTAAAATAATCTGCGGCTGTCCGCCGTTAAGCCATTCAAATTCATCTCCGCCTATGCCGTGTAAAAGATATAAAACAGGATATCTTTTACCTTTGGAATATCCAGGAGGGGTATAGATTACAGCATTTCGTTTAACACCAACTGTTTTCGAATCATATTGAACAGTATCAAGTTTGCCATGTTTAATATCCGGATTAAAAACATCAAAACCGGCAGGAGCTTCGCGTTCAAAATCTTGCGCGCTTAAAAGTGAAGTAAAAAAGAAAATTGCTAACATCAGGATTAATTGTGGTTTCATATTTCCTCTATTCAATTAAAAGTTAAAAAATAGTGTACTTTTTAATAGTATTAAATCCTTAATAAATAATTCTATATTTTTTTTAGTATTTCTTGTTTCAATTTTACGGCTTCGGAATAATCCGGTTTCACTGATAAACATTCATTAATCTTTTTCAAAGCAGCTTCATAATTGTTTTTTTTGAAATAAGAAAATGATAAATAATATAAAACTTGAATGTCTTTTGGGAAATATTGATATGTCTTTTCCAGATAACCAATAGCCTCATCAGTTTTGCCTCTGTAAAATTGTATTATTCCTACTCGTTTTGTAGAATAATCAATAAGATCAATTTTATTTCGGTAATAGAAGTATGTAATTAAACTATTAAAATCACCTAACAGCGGATATTGATTAAGCAATATATCAATATGTTTTAAATAATTCTTAATATCATCTTTCAATAAATAAGTTTTTGCAGCAAGCAGATGAGCATCCGACCAGGACATTCCTTCAATTCTAAAAACAGCAATGGAATCGATAAAGTCTTTTGGTTTAAAGAAATTCATAAAATCACTATGCTGGAAATTCTCTAAATCCAAATTTTTCTTTGCAAAAGGCCAATTACATTTTAATAATGAAACACTGTAATTTCCCATAACTGAATCAAGTCTTGAAAAAACAAAATTTGCAATTGTTATGCTATCCTGTTTAAAAAGCGGAAATTTAGGATTTTCTGATTTAGGTAAATAGTTCATTCTGTCCATACATTCGTAAATTGTTTTCCCAATTAACTGATATCCTTTTAAATTAGGATGAAGATGATCAACCATAAGGTTATTTCCAACAATTCCATCAGGACTTACAGAATTAAAAATTGAATCAACCGGAATTACACGATAATTGTATTTTGCACCCAAATCAGAAATAGCATCATTTATTTTTTCGGGAGCCCTGAATTTAAGCGCATCCAAATCCTTTGCTAATCGGAATAAGGAATCAGCTTTTTTCCTGTTTCCGTTTTTAAGCGTTTCATTTGCAAAACAAAAAACCTCGTCGGCATCAGGGTAATCTTTTGTTTTAGCTGAAATCAAAGGGGGCTGATCTTTAAGATTACTTGCTATTCTGCTGAGAATTACAGGAATATTATTTTCTTTCAAAATAGAGAGCATATCGGCTAAATTTTCTTAAAATTGTTCGATACCTTCGTTATATACTTCATAATCTAATAATATATTTTTGTCTTCGGGCATTTTTGACATTAACGTGCCAGTAAAGTCCTTTTCAGATGAGGAAGTAGATTTAACAACCCACTTGATAAAATTTCTAATTAACTGCGTTGTTTTGAATTCATTCAGAAATAACATCAACCTTATAACAGTTCGCGAAGAACCAAATGATTGAACTGATCCTACACCTAAAGCGCCATAATATTCATTATGCCCGGCATAAATAAGAACCAAATCAGGTTTTTGCTCGATTACTCCGGGTAAAAAGTCAAGCATCGTATATGAATTTACTCCGGTCATTGCTATATTCACAACTTCAACAGGAGTATTCGGATAAGTTAATTCGAGTCGTTTCCTAATATATCGGGAAAAAGATCCGGGCGGACTAAAAGGATATCCTTCCGCGCTGCTGCCTCCTAAAACAAATACCCTGAAAGAATTTTGTTTTTTTTCAATATCAAAATAATCTTCGCTTACAGAAGGGACAAAACCTTCGCTAAAAAAATATTTTTTGCCAATATCCCTGTTTAGCATGTATTTGCCTTGCCCGGCATCAATCCATTGGGTGTAATCGTCCCCGTAATTTGCTAAACGCAAACTGACTTCCAGAACAATTATAAATATTACCGGAATTAAATATGCAGCAATGTAAAACCATTTAGGAGCTTTTTTCCTAATTACAGTATTTTCTTCTTTTACTTTTAGTTTATTATTTTTTGCAGTATTTTTTTCTACAGGAGCATTCTTACCAGATTTTTTCATTTTTTTTTTCAAATCAGATTAATGTTAAACTTTAGTTAGCGTGTAAATAATTCATTTGGTTATAAGTTTTATTATTTCAACAACAAATATAAGAATCAATTTTGATTTAGAGCACTATAATGAATAATTTTGAAGCACATAAAAAATCCGGCATCTAAATCCGGATTTTTTTAAGTCATTATTTATAATAATTAAGCAATATACTTGCCCCGTTTAATATATTGCGTATGCAAAAGCTTGTGCGATTTATGTCCGCAAGGACCGTCTTTTAAGTATTCCTTATAAATTCTAACAATATTAGGATTTTCGTGCGATTTTCGTATTTCCAGCGATTCATCTTCGGCATAAATTGCCTGAGCTCTTTTTTTACGGATTTCCTCGTTTGTCGGGATAGGTTGTCCGCCTCCGCCTAAACATCCGCCGGGACAAGCCATAAATTCTATAAAATGGCATCCGCTGAACTTTCCGCCTGCTATAATATCCTCCATTACTTTTTTGGCGTTTGCTGTTCCGTGAACCACAGCAGCCTTTATAGTTACTCCCTTCAGCCAGTTCCAGTCCGGTATAAGATGTTTGATTAAATCTGGAACTTCCCCAACTTCTGTAATTGGTATTTCAAGATATTTTATTCCATCGAAACCTCTTACGGGAATAACATTTGCGTTTTCGAACACATCTTCAGTTTTGTCACCTGTTACAAATTCAATAATCGTTCTTATAGCAGCCTCCATAACTCCGCCTGTTGCTCCGAAAATAAGTCCGGCTCCCGAAGCATCGCCAAAAGGACTGTCGAAATGTGTTTTTGGCATTTCAGGCAGATATATTCCTGCTTCGCGTATCATTTTTGCCAATTCTCGTGTTGTCAATCCAAAATCCACATCTTTATATCCGCTGTCCTGCATTTCCGGTCTGTTACATTCAAACTTTTTGGCCGAACAAGGCATTACTGCCACACTTACAATATCTTCAGGATTAATTCCTGATTTTTCCGCATAGAAAGTTTTAATTAATGCTCCGAACATTTGCTGAGGTGATTTTGCCGAGCTTAAATTATTTATATATTCAGGAAAAAAATGTTCAAGATATTTTACCCATCCCGGCGAACAAGATGTAAATTGAGGTAGAGCAACACTTTTATCATTTTCCGCTAAGGCTTTGTAAAGTCTTAGAATCAGCTCTGTGCCTTCCTCAATTATTGTTAAATCTGCAGTAAAGTTTGTATCAAAAACCGCATCAAAACCAATTCTTTTAAGAGCTGTATTTAATTCCTGTGTAAGCGAATGTCCTGCTTCAAGACCAAACTCTTCCCCAATAGCAGCACGCGGCGATGGTGCTGTCTGAATTACCACGTGTTTATTAGGATCGTCAATTGCACTCCAGACTACATCCGAAGGATCCTGTGCATGCAAAGCACCTGTGGGACATCTGTTAATGCATTGTCCGCAATTTATGCAGATTACTTCACCTAAAGGTTTATCCATAAAAGTGCTTATATGCGTTTCGTGTCCTCTCCCAACCGCCTCAAGCACACCTACTTCCTGAAGATCTATGCAGGTACGAACGCATCTTTTGCACATTATGCATTTTGTCATATCCCTTACAACCGAATAGGATGACTCGTCAATTTCAAACAAAGGTTCTTTTACATGGCCGAATTTATATGAATCCACCCCGTATTCTTTTGCAAGATTTTGAAGTTCACAATTACCGTTTTTAACGCAGGAATAACACTCGCCGTAATGTTCGCTTAACATAAGATCGATAATATCTCTGCGGGCTTTTCGTACTAACGAAGTACTTGTTTTAATTTTTATAGGAGCTGTAATAGGAAATGCGCAGGAAGCTTGCAAAGTACGCATTCCTTCTACCTCCACAACGCATATCCTGCATACTCCTGCTATGCAAAGATCGTCGTGATAACAAAGTGTAGGAATATGAATCTGGTTTTGCCGGCAGGCTTCCAATATTGTAGTTCCAAGAGGAACCGAAATTTTCTTTTCGTTTATTTCAACCGAAACAGTTCCGCCAATCTGATTCGGTTCAGCTGGTTTTTCAACTGTATGGGCTTTTTGACTTAACGGCGCTCTGAAATCTTTATTTTCCATTATTCCCTCCGTTACCGTATCTAAATATTTCATCTTTAAACTTTTCTGTTATAGAAATGAAAGAATTAGGACTTGATTGTCCCAATCCGCATTTTGAAGCAACCTGCATTGTATGCCCTAGCTCGCGAAGACTTTTCAGGTACGAATAAGTAATTGTCCCTTCTTCAATCATTTTAACTCCTTCCAAAAGCTTTTTATTTCCTATTCTGCAAGGGGTACATTGCCCGCAGGATTCTTCTACAAAAAATTCCATATAGTTTTTAAGAATTTTAATCATATCTCTTGTTTCATTAAAAATCATTATCGAACCGCCTGTAGGAACATCTTCGAAACTTAGTTTCCTGTCGAACTCATTTTTCGATAGACAAATTCCCGATGCTCCGCCAACTTGTACAGCTTTTGTATGCGAAGCACCGACTTTATCGAGCAGCTCATTAATAGAAGTGCCCCAGGGAAGTTCATAAACTCCCGGATATTTACAATCCCCTGAGATTGAAAATAATTTTGATCCAGTTGATTTATCCGTTCCGTATGTTTTAAACCATTCGCCTCCTTTAACAACAATATGCGATACGGCACATAAGGTTTCAACATTATTTACTATTGTAGGTCTCCCTAAAAAACCTGTATTCACCGGATAAGGAGGTTTATTGCGGGCTTCTCCTCTTTGCCCTTCCAAGGATTCTATTAAGGCTGTTTCTTCGCCGCATACATATGCACCCGACCCCATTCTGATTGAAACATCAAAATTGAAACCTGTTTGAAGAATGTTATTCCCAAGAAGATTTTCTCTTCTCATATTTTCAAGATAATCTTCTAATGATTGAATCATATATTCATATTCGCCTCTAAGATAAATTATCCCTTTTTCTGCTCCGATAGTATATCCTGCCACAACCATTCCATCCATTACAAGTTCAGGATATTCCAGCAAAAGCACCCTGTCTTTGAATGTTCCCGGTTCACCTTCGTCTGCATTGCATATAACAAATTTTTCTTTGCTAATGGAGGCAGCGGCAAGCATCCATTTTGTTGCTGTAGGAAAACCAGCCCCTCCTCTTCCTTTCAGCTTGGATGTTCTCATTTCGAATAATATGTCATCTCTTTTAAGGGAAAGAGCTTTTTTTATGCTTTCCCCGCTTTTGTATTCCGAAAAAATAACTGATCCGGTACGTTTTGTTTTTGTAATTGTCATAACTGCCTCTATTTAAGCTCGTTTAAAATTTCTACTGCCTTTTCGGGTGTTAATTTTGTGTATACTTTGTAGTTGACAAGCATTGCAGGTCCTTGGTCGCACATACCCAGGCAGTTCGCAAATTCGAGAGTGATTCTTTTATCTTTGGTTGTTTCTCCGAATTTAATACCCAATTCTCTTTCAACTGCTTTAACAATTGAATCTTTGCCGGCTAAATCGCATGTAATTGTGCGGCATAACCTTACAATATTACGCCCTTTGGGCTTTGTATTTAAAAAAGAATAAAAAGAGATTACACTGTAAACCTCTACAGGATGTATATCCAGTACACGCGCTATTTCCTGCTGGGCATGTTCCGATATATATCTGTGATTTCGCTGGATATCCTGTAAAACAGGAAGCAGACTTGAACGGTTGCTGCCGTATTTTTCAACAAGTCTTTCAATTTCTTCGGTAAGAGAATTTTTTTCTGCCAATAACATTTAAACCTCCTTAATTCTTTTTAAGTAATTCTTGTACTTTAAGAATTAACTCGTCAGGGGAAATTGGTTTTTCTACAAAATCATCGACAGGTACAATTTCACTTGCGTCAAAGTCCATCCCTACGGTTTTAGAAACCGAGGTATACATAAGTATAGGTATTTTAATATCTTCGCGCCGCAGCTTTTGGGCTAGAAAGAACCCGTCATCAGGTTCATCGAGCATAACATCAAGTATTATCAAATCGGGTTTTTTTTGAATTATGAGTTTATATCCCTCCTCAATGTTGGATGCAGAAACAATTTTATAACCTTTGGATTCCAGAACGAGTGAACTTGCTTCGATGATGTCCGAATCATCATCGATTATCGCGATTAATTCCATAATGCACTCCCAATTAATTTGTAATTAATTTATTGGTAAAAATATGGTAAACGCTGTTCCAATGTCTATTTCACTTTCAACTTCAATTTTGCCGGCATACGATTCTACAAGTCTTTTAACAATTGAAAGACCGAGACCTGTGCCGCTTATTCCACGTGTTTTTTCGCTTTTTACTCTGTAAAATTCCTGAAATAGTTTTTCCTTTTCTGCAGGACGCAAACCTATTCCGGTATCTGCTATTTTTATAAAATAATAGTTACTGTTAATTCCAAGATTTATAGTAACATTTCCGCTTTCTTTATTATACTTTATTGCGTTGCTTAAAATATTAGTTAATATTCTGCTAATCTCCGAAGGATTAGCAGTAATTACCGGATCTTTAATATTATTTTCAAAATTAATGTTGATATTTCTTTTTTCGGCTTCGTTATGCAAAAATTCGATAACATTATTTATACAATCTAATAAATTTACTTCAATAAGCTCCTTTTCCTTATTTTTAAGTTCAAGTCTGGATATATCAAGAAGATCATTTACCATATGAAGCAAATCTTCAAGCCGGTGCGATGAACGAATTAAAAAATCCGTTTTCTTTTCTTCCGAAACATTCAAGTTCGGATCCAGAATTATTTTCAGGAAACCCAAAACAGCTGCTACAGGTGTTTTTAATTCGTGAGCTACCATCGAAACAAACTGATTTTTAACCAATTCAATCCGCTTATATTCAGTAATATTTCTGATAATTACAACAACACCGGCTAAGGAATTATCGGGATTTGGTACAGGCGAGCAATACGCATCAATATACAACTCACCAGGATAAATTTCAATTTGAACTGAATAAGATTTATGAATATCTTCTTCCAATTTAAGATATTTTTTCACCATCTCATTAATTTTATTTGGAAGCTTATCAAGAACATACTCCCCTAAATTAAGCTCATTAATGTTCAGTAATTGAAGTACGCTGCTGTTAAAATAAGCGGTTTCACCTGTTAAATTAATTACCAGCACACCGCTTTTTAACGATTTAATTATTGTATTAAGTCTGCTTTTTTCGGAAGCAATTTCAAGAAGACGTTCCTCTTTCTCACGTGTAAGTCTTTCTGTTTCCAAAAGCAACTTTCTATGAGTAAAAGCTTTTTCTACCTGATAAATAAGTTCTTCAGGAGTAAATGGTTTGGGAATATATCCGTATGCCCCTATTCGTGTAGATTCAACTGCGGTTTCGTAACTTGCGTAGGCTGTAGCAATAAAACAAACTGTGTTTGGCTTATTCTCTTTAATTTTTTTCAGCACTTCAATGCCTTCAATATCAGGCATTCTCAAATCAATAATTACTATATCAAAATCTTCGGATAAAGCCTTGACAATCCCCTCAGTGCCGTTTTCCGCGGTATCGGCAAAATATCCTTCATTTTCAAGCAGACGCTGGGTTCCAAGCCGCAAACCTTTTTCATCGTCAACAACTAATATTTTGGGGTTTATATTTTCCAAAATAAATTAAAGTTTGTTTATATATTTTAATATAAATAAATATTTCTCTATATGCTGAAATATTTTTCAAGTTTTTTTATAATTTCTTCAACCGAAACAGGTTTATTTAAAATAGCATCGCAATTTATCCAGTCTCTTTCTTCGAATGTGGAAGCACTGAATTTAAAGCCTGTGTCGTATGTAGCAGATGTAAGTATAAAAACCGGAATCACTTTACCGTGTTCGGTCTTTTTAATTTTATGGCAAAGCACAAAACCGGAATCGTGATGTTCCATAATAAGGTCGGCAACAACTGCATCAGGATTCTCGTTTTGATAAAGCATCCAGGCTTCTTCTCCAGATTCACACGTTAAAACGTTAAACCCTTTGTTTTCGAGTAGTAATTTGTTTTGTTCAAGCAGATCGATATCATCATCAACAATAAGTATTTTTTTTACTTTTTCCCTTATTCCCATTTTATTTTCCTGTAATTTGAATTTCATTTTTAAACGGTATTTTTATTGTAAACACAGCACCCGCTCCAAGCTTGCTTTGAGCTTTTATTTCTCCGCGATGCATTTTAATAATTCCGTAGCTTATTGCTAAACCTAGTCCCGTGCCTTTTCCCATTTTTTTTGTAGTAAAGAAAGGGGTGAACAGTTTGTTCATATTTTCATCCGAAATGCCGCAGCCTGTATCTATAATTTCTGTAATCAGATTAGAACCATCGTTTTTTATATTGATTGTTATATTTTTAATTGTTGCTCCTTCTAAAGCTTCAAATGCATTTCCGATAATATTTAGAAACAACTGCATAAGCTGGTCGGCATCACCTTGTATTTCTGTTTTATCCGAATTGAAATTAACATTAACAATAATATCGCTGTAAGCCGGATTTACAGAAAAGTTCCTAAGAGCTTTTGTAATAAGACTTTTAACATTTACGTCTGTTATTTTTAACTTTCCGTGTCTGGCAAAATTTAAAAGATTTATTACAATATTTTTGCATCTGCCTGCTTCTTCTAAAATCGTATTGGTATCTTCAATCCAGTTGCTATTATCTGTTTTATTCCTTAAATCTCTCTTTAGCATTGATGCAAAAAGCATAATTGTTCCAAGCGGATTATTTAATTCGTGAGCAACTCCTGCAGCCAACTGCCCTATTGAAGCAAGTTTTTCTGCGCTTTGCAACTGATCCTTTGTTTCTTTTAACTCCTTGTACGATTTTTCAAGAGTTTCAATTAAATACGGTAGACACATAGCTTCTTCTGCAAGACCTTTAGCTATTGCAATTGCATATTCGCGGCAAGTATGGTAACCGCAAGCTCCGCAATTCAACTCATCTTCTTTTTTTACCTTTCCTGATCGTGCCAGAATTTCTTTAATTTTTTCTTCATCAGGCATAGGTCGTCTTTTGATGTCGGGTTTGAATTTCCTGCTTAAATCTAAATGTCTGCTATTGAATATCTTGCTTTTCCAAACATTTTTATCAGTAGAACTAATTGTATTTTCAATGTTTTTAATAACTTCTTCACGTCTGGAATAATAATTAAGGTCTGTGTCCATAGCCGGACCCGAAATACATCCTTCGCAAAACAATATATCTATAAATTTATTCCTTGTTTTTCCGCTTTTAATATCTTCCAATATCTGAAGAACTTTTTCTTTTCCCTCTACAGTTATAACTTTGCTATTTAAAATATCATTTGATATTCCTGCTGTTTTTAATAGTCCGCCCGATAGCGGATATGATTTACCCAATAGAGCTGCCGGAGGATCGAACTGCCCGTCTTCAAGAATGCTTAAATCAATATTAAGTCTGCCAAATATATCTTTCAGTTCAGAAAATGTTAAAACTGCATCAATAGCTTTTTCAACATTCGCATCAATATATTCACTTTTTTTTGCTATACAGGGACCGATAAATACTGTTTTAGTTTCATCTCCGTAATATTCTTTAAGATAACGTCCCATTGCTATCATAGGCGATACTATTTCGGCAAGATTTTCAACAAGTTCTGGATGATATTTTACAATCAGGTTACATACAGCAGGGCAGCTTGAACTTATAATTGTTTTTTCTATCTCGTTTTCAAGTATTTTTTCATAATACCCGCTTATCAAATCAGCTCCGAAAGCTGTTTCTGTAACATATTTAAAACCTAATATCTTCAATCCCGTTATAACTTTTTTACTTTGGTTAACAAACGAAGCAGGAAATGAAGGGGCAAGAATTGCAATGGTTTCTCCCGAAGGGATAAAATCATAAATAACTTTATCTATATCATCACTTATTTTTTTTGCATTCTGCGAACAAACTTTAACACAATGACCGCATTCAATACATCTTTCTTCCATCACAAATGCCTGCCCGTCTATCACTCTGATTGCAATTGCAGGACATTCTCTTACACATGAATAACAGCGTTTGCATTTATGTGCCAATGTAGTTACTATAGCACCCGCCATAATTGCCTCGTTTTATTATTTAATTAGTTTTCTTCTATCCGTATAACTTGTATGAAGAATATTATGTGCAATATGACTATTTGGTTCAATTAAAAATTCCTTATAAATATTTTGAATTGAAACATTATTATAAGACTTTCTGTTACTCATTTTCTGATCTATTTCGTATAGAGCCTGAATCCTCTTTTTAACTTTTTCAGGTTTTTGATGAATCGGTTGGCCTCCTCCGTTTATGCACCCGCCCGGACAAGCCATAACTTCGATAAAATGGTATTTTATTTTTCCTTCTTTTATTTCGGAAATCATTTGCTCAACATTTCCTATTCCGTTTACTACCGCAACATTCAATTCCATTTCACCAATATGAATAATGCTTTTTTTAATTCCTTCTAATCCTCTTATATCATAAAATTCAAGTTTTTCAAGTTCTTTTCCGGTTATATTAAAATAAGCAGTACGCAGCGCTGCTTCCATTACACCGCCCGATGTTCCGAAAATTACAGCCGCCCCCGAAGATTCGCCAAGAGGATTATCAAATTCATCTTCCGGAAGATCATCAAAATCAATTCCCATCATATTGAAAAGTCTCACAAGTTCGCGGGTTGTTAAAACTGCATCTACATCCTGGATTTTATTATAATTTAATTCCGGTCTGGCAGATTCAAATTTTTTAACAGTACATGGCATAATTGAAACCACATACATATCTTTTGGATCAATTCCCATTTTTTTAGCGTAATACGATTTTAGAACAGCGCCTTCCATTTCGTGAGGTGATTTACATGTAGATAAATTATCAATCATTTCAGGATGATTATGCTCGAGATATTTAACCCATCCGGGACAGCAGCTTGTAAACATGGGTAATACTTTTTTATTAATAATTCTATCGGCAAGTTCCGATGCTTCTTCCATAATTGTAAGATCTGCCGAGAAATTAGTATCAAATACTCTTTTAAAGCCAAGTCTTCTAAGACCTGTAACAAGCTGACCGGTTACATTGCTTCCCAAAGGAAGATTGTATTCTTCACCAATAGTTGCTCTTACTGCGGGAGCAATTTGCGCAACAACAAACTTGTTCTTGTTGCTTATTGCATTCATTACTTCCTTAGTGCTGCTCCTTTCGCGTAAAGCTGCAGTCGGGCAAACTAAAATACACTGTCCACATAAAATGCAATCGCTAACATTTAAACCTTTATTATATGGAGTTGTAACATTCGTACGAAAACCTCTGTTTGTAAAATCTATTGCACCGACTTTCTGAATTTCATTGCAAGTTCTTACGCATCTTCCACAAAGAATACATTTTGCCGGATCTCGCTCCATTGAGGAACTTGAAATATCAATTGCGTGATTTTTCTTCTCTCCAATATATCTATGTTCCCTTAAAGAGTATTTTTTTGCAAGATTTTGTAACTCGCAGTTTCCGTTGCGAACGCAAATCAAGCAATCCTGAGGATGATTTTCAACTAAAAGCTCAACAATTGTTTTACGTGCATTTTTTACACGTGTTGAATTTGTTTTGATTTCCATTCCTTCTGCAACAGGATAAGAACAGCTCGGAATAAGACCTTTCATTCCGTCGACTTCAACAACACAGATACGGCAAGCTCCGGTTGGAAATAAATCTTTCATATGGCATAAAGTAGGAATATGTATTCCAACAGACTTTGCGGCATCAAGAATTGTCATATTTTCTTCAGCCTGAACCTTGATGTTATTTATAGTAAGTTCAATCATTATATCCTCTTTGCTTTAATAAACATGAATGGCTTCAAGACGGCAAGTTTCAATACACATACCGCACTTAATGCACTGAGCTTCAATTATTTGATGCGGCTCTTTTTTCTCGCCGATAATTGCTCCCGAAGGACATTTTGTTACGCAAAGTCCGCATCCCGAACACACTTCCATATCAATTTTATAAGTAAGAAGTTCCTTGCATACTCCTGCAGGACATTTTCTTTCGTAAAGATGAGCTTCATATTCATCTCTGAAATATCTAAGTCCCGAAAGTATAGGATTAGGAGCAGTTTGTCCCAAGCCGCACAAAGATGTATCTTTAATTACTTCAGCTAATCTTTGCAGATGAATAATTCCTTTAAATCTCTGTAATTCCTCAGTTTTATCTTTTGCAGATTTATAACTTTTCGGAATTCTTTCAATAATTTCAAGCATTCTCTTTGTGCCTTCGCGGCATGGCACACATTTTCCGCAAGATTCGTTTGTAATAAATGTCAGAAAGAATTTTGCAACATCAACCATACAGGTTTTCTCATCCATTACTACAAATCCTCCAGAGCCCATCATAGCTCCAACATTCTTAAGCGATTCGTAATCTACTGGAGTATCCATTACGCTTTCGGGCAAACATCCGCCTGAAGGTCCGCCTATTTGTACTGCCTTAAACTTTCTTCCGTCAGGTATTCCTCCACCGATTTTAAATACTATATCTCTTAAAGAGAGACCCATTGGTATTTCAACAAGCCCGCTGTTTTCAATCTTTCCGCTCAAAGCAAATACTTTAGTCCCTTTGCTTGTTTCTGTTCCTATTTTTGAAAACCATCCGCTGCCGTTTTTTATTATTGAGGAAACATTTGCAAAAGTTTCCACATTGTTTATAATTGTTGGTTTTCCCCAAAGACCGCTGTCAGCAGGATACGGAGGACGAGGTCTCGGCATTCCCCGCCTTCCTTCAATTGAAGCAATTAAAGCAGTTTCTTCGCCGCATACAAAAGCTCCTGCACCTTTTTTTATTTTCAGATTGAAATTATAACCGCTTCCAAGAATATTTTCACCAAGTATTTTATATTCTTTGCATTGCTTAATCGTATTTTCAAGTCTTTCAATTGCCAAAGGATATTCAGCCCGGCAATATATATATCCTTCTTTTGCCCCGATAGCATAAGCTCCTATTATCATTCCTTCAACAATTCTGAAAGGATCGCTCTCTAAAACAGACCTGTCCATAAAGGCACCCGGATCTCCTTCATCCGCATTACAGATAAGATATTTTATATCCGTTTTTTTTCTTGAAGCAATTTCCCACTTTTTCCCAGTAGGAAACCCTCCGCCTCCTCTTCCGCGAAGTCCGCTTTCTATAATTTCTTTTATAACATCATCTGGTGTTAAAATCCTTAAAGCTTTATCAAGTCCTTTAAAACCGCCGTGAGCAATATAACTGTCAATACTAGTCGGGTCAATAATTCCGCAGTTTTCAAGAACAATTTTTACCTGATTTTTAAAGAACGGCAATTCTCTTAACATTGGAATTTCATTTTCTGTTTTTTCGTGACTTCCCAAAAGTTTTTTTTTAAATATTCCTTTTTCAACCAAAGTCTGTTTAATCAGTTCGGGAACATCTTTATAAGTAACCTCACAATATAAAATTCTTGATTTTCCCGGAAGTTTAACTTCTACTATCGGTTCTTTTGCGCAATAACCGATGCATCCGGTAGGAATAATCTCTGCTTCAATTTCCGAAGCTGCTAAATATTTCTCTATTTCAAGTTTTACTTTCTTCGCTCCCGAGGCAAGTCCGCAAGTTCCCATTCCTATAAATATCAATGGTTTATCGTGTTTTATATAAAGAAGCCTTTCATTTAAGTCTTTTATCTTTTCAGAACATTCAGCATTATGATGACATAAAGCTCCTTCTGTTGCGCACTGAATAAAATGTTCACAAGGTTTTTTTTCAGAATGATAACATTCTTCGCAGCACAGTTCAATAAATCTGTTCATTCTTCACCTGTATTTTGTTTAATTTGCGCTTTATTTTCAAGTCTAAATTTTTTTAGTATTTTTGGTATCTCTCGGATAGTTACACGTCCGTAATACTCGTCATTTATATTTACTACGGGAGCAATGCTGCAAGCACCAATACAAGCAACAGTTTCCAGGGTAAATAATTTGTCGCGCGTTGTTTCACCGGCTTTAATTTTAAGTTCAAGTTCTAAGGCTGATAAAATATTTTCAGATTCTTTTACATGACATGCTGTTCCCCGGCAAACTCGTATTACATTTTTTCCTAAAGGTTTTAAACGGAATTGATTATAGAATGTTGCCACTCCGTAAACACTGCTTAATGGTAATTTCAAATAGTCGGCAACTTGTTGAATAACATTTTCGGGAAGATATCCGAAAACGTTTTGAATATCCTGTAAAATGGCTATAAGATTGCTTCTGTTTGAAGGTTCGTATTTTTGAAATAACTGTTCAACCATATTTTTCTCTTTTTTTTCAGTAAAACCAAATTATATGCCATTATCGATACAGATGATACTATGTTTTAGAGCTATATTCGATAATTATTTCTCTATATAACATAACAAATTCCATCAAATAAGAAAAACTTTTTTTTAATTATTATTATTAAGAAATTATTTTATGTGATATTTTAATTTTTTTTATTCGGTAAAGTATTTTATTATTGCGGTTTACTGAAGTTTATAATATATTTGTGCTCGTTCTTTTTAGGGCCTATAGCTCAGTCGGTTAGAGCATCTGACTCATAATCAGAGGGTCGGTGGTTCGATTCCATCTGGGCCCACAAATTTTATAATATTATATAATTAAATCCGGTTTTTACCGGATTTTTTTTCTTTAAATGTTTTAATAAATAATTTTCTGTTAATTTATTTCTTATGAAAGAAGATCAAATATTTCTTGAATTGTTAAATGCAATGAGTGAAGATGAAATTGAGCATGTCTGCAAATTGCTTTCTCTCAACAACGAAGAATATTTGCTTAAAATAATGGTGAGTTACCTATTAAAATACAGACTTAAAATACCTTCATTGTAACGTAATTTCAGTTGTTAAAAATGTTTTTTATTTGAAGATTAAATTTAAATTCGGTACCATTATTAATTTCACTGCTTACTTGAATCTCACCTCCATTTTTATTCACAAATTCTTTACATAAAATTAAACCCAATCCTGTCCCTTTTTCTGCATTAGTTCCATCAGTAGTTAAATGTTCGTCAATCCTGAAAAGCTTTTTCATATTTGATTCAGATATTCCTACCCCTTCATCTCTTACCGATACATAAACGAATTCATCATTCCTTTTAGCTGTAATATGTATTTTTTTTCCGTTTGGAGTAAACTTTATGGCATTAGATAAAAGATTGCGAATCACAGTTTCTATCATATTCTTATCGGCATAGACTTTAAGATCATTATCAAGAGTAATTTCTAGCTTAATGCTTTTTTGAATCAGATTTGCTACATAAATATCTTTTAAGTCATTAATCAGTATTCCAATATCAAAAAGACCCGGAAAGAATTCTATTCTGTCTGTTTGAAGCCGCGACCATTCAAGCAAATTCTGTAATAATTTAAAAACACCCTTTGCGGAACTGTTTATATTCTGAACAAATTCTTTGATTTCATCTTTTTCCATTTCATCAATATCATTTAATAGAAAATCTGAAAATCCTAAAAGACTGGTAAATGGACTTTTTAAGTCATGCGAAATAATAGAAAAGAATTTATCTTTATTGGCATTTAATTCCTTAAGTTTTTCTTCTGATTCCGTAAGTTTTACATTTAAATATGCCAACTGTCCGGCAACTTCTTCGGACTGATCACGGTTAACCTGAAGTTCCTCTATATAACGCGATACTTCGTTTTCAATTTCAACCTGCTCACTTATATCTCGTATTATACCAATCAAACCTATTGTTTCATTATTTTCATTTTTTATCGGTACTTTTGTGCAGCTGAAATAGTACAGACCGTCATCATTGTTATGAATAGTACATATTTTATCCCATACAGCTTCGTTTGTGCTAAGTATTTCAGAATCATCATTAAAAAGCAACTCTGCTACTTCGTTTTGAAAAACGTTCTTTTCATTTTCTCCAATCACTGTGGATACATCTTCAACATGGAAGAAATGCGCAAAAGCATAATTCAATTTTTTAAAAGTGTTGTCTGAACTTTTAAGATAAATCATATCTGGCAGACTGTTTACAAGATTTTCCCATAGTATTACATTTTCATCTATAAGTTTGTTTTTTACATCCTTAGTATTTGTGTTTCTTTGAACACTGATAAATAGAATAATTAAATAACTTATTGTGGCTATTTTTATTGTAGCTATATCATTTAAATACATATAACTTAAAAACAAATACAGTATAATGAGTATTAAACTCATAATAATCGTATTTTTCTTACTTAATAATTCAGCTAAAAGAAATGGATATAGAATAAAAGAAATACCGACAAGTTTATTTCCATTTAAACCGATAATTAAATCAATGAATAAGCATAGCAATAAGATTAAAGATAGATTTGATGATTTTACTTTTTTAATGAAAACAGAATAAATGATCAGACTTAATGAAGTTATTCCTATAAATATATTATTAATCTGAATACCGCTGCCAATTAAACTCGTTATTCCTGAAATCGATACAATAACAAATAAAACAACCGCAATTATTTCCAAAGCAAAATAATTTTCTATTCGTTGCAGAAAACTGTTGAAAATATTACCGGATACTTTAGCTCCATTATTTCCGGTTGTATTTTCTTCCATTATATAAACCCAGATTAAGCAATAGGGGCAAAGAAGGGTAGAGAACAGTTATTGGCAGTATCCCATAAACCTTTGAACCATTTTCTTCTTTGTTTTGCCAGAGCTATTTTTAATATATAGCGGTCTTTGTT
>Ga0123335_1002016_pt1 | contig 31475 bp, 18 predicted proteins | sample BiotimSIPDNA_2_FD_89707 | JGI IMG/M metagenome (GOLD analysis project Ga0123335, IMG submission 89707) | Anaerobic biogas reactor microbial communites from Washington, USA - Biogas_R2 time_0 SIP DNA | ecosystem: Engineered > Bioreactor > Anaerobic > Unclassified | place: Washington, USA... | reverse complement strand
TTCTTCATTTTCAACTCCTCCTTACAATCTTTCGTGTCTTCATTTTAATTATACAAATAATTAAATTAAAAATGTAAGTTCGCTCGTAACTTACATTTTTTTCGTCTTATGTTGCAAATATTAAAATTTTTTATGTGTCAAAACATTTATTTTTCTATTAAATCAATTTAGGAATAATTTTATCTTCTTCCTCTAGAATAACATATTGTTTTAGGAAACCTTCAAAATCTCCTCTACCTAATGTATCTAAATTAACCTTAGCGGAATCACCTTTCGCATAAACCATAAAATTATCCATTAATAAGTAATTTCCTTCAAGTGATAATTCTGGCCAATAAAAGAATAAGAAATTAGACCAATTACCATTTGCGCTTGTTGGTACAGTAAATTCATATGTCACTGTAATCCATTCGGTATTTTTAACATTACCCAAATTTAAAACTCCATCACTTATAATAATTTTAGCTTCTGGTTGACCAGGAATCTCATAATGGAAGTGAATATCTAGTTTGCCAGCTTTCACTGCATTAATATTAGTTCCACCTTTTAAATCAAAACTCAATATATATGTTCCTGGTTTTGCTAGTTTTGGACCAGTGTCTTTTGTTAAACTGTTGAATTGACCCCACGCTGTAGGAGAAATTTTAAATGCTGAATTGGTCCCATTCCCGACTATGTATGTATTGGCGACGCCAAAGTTTCCTATTGGATAATTTGCCCATTGCGAATTACCAAAAATAGTATGAACAGCCGTTGGATCATACACAAAATCTGTTCCACATCTAGTACAATCAAAATGGGAAACATATCCATCTTCATCGATAGTTGGTTCCTTATGTGGCACCAAAATTAAATCATGGCCTACTGCAGGAATTAATAATTCACTATATTCAACTGCATCTTTATTTTGATTAAAATAACTATTACATACTGAACATTTATAATGTGCCTTTAATCCAGGTTCAGTACATGTTGCTGCTATCTCTAAAACTAATGCTCCTAAAGTATGACTATCCCCTGAAGCTGGAATTACTAAATCATCATATGCTACTTCGACTTTGTCTTCATTAAAATACATGTTGCAAATTGAACATTTGTAGTGCGCTCTTAACCCCGGTTCAGTACATGTTGCTGGTTGTTCCGGTATTAAAATTCCATATTGATGGTCAGTTGGTATCGCAAGATCTTCAATCGCAATAAGCTCAATCAATCCTTCGAATCCATAATTAATAGTAGTATCAAGATTTCTTTGTGTAGGATCACCTTTTGCAATAATTTTAATGTTATCTATTAAAATATAATTATCAATATTTGATCCTTCAATCCAATAGATAAGTGTAACGGTTAACCAAGGTTTAGATTCTAATCCACTAATACTATAATCATATGATAAAGTTGTGAAAGCTTCCATATTGCATAATGAAATATTGTTATTTTCAGTTGTAATATAATGGTCATTTGATCCTTCATAATTCAGTCGTATGTGAATAGCACCTTTATTTCCACTAACATTCTTACCATAATACGCGGCTTCACTTAATTTAACATCAAACATTATGGTATATTCTCCAGATGTTAATAGATTGTTTGATAAGTCTTTATCAATTTGTGTCCATGTTGGCCATCCTGAAGCTTGCATCTTTAAAAATGCATCTCCATTTTCACCAATAATGTAAAGTGGATCACCACCCCAATTGCTGTATGGCCCAAATCTACCACCGCTTGTACCCATTGTAAGATTATTGCCGTCATAAATAAAGTTTTGATTACAACCACTACAATGATAATGTGAAATGACTCCCTCACTCTCACAAGATGCTTCCAACTCTTCTATGTAAACTAATTCTTCGTGAGAACATGTTAATTTATCTATCACTGTTCCTTCATCTTTTTTATCTTTACAATAAATACATTCTTGGTGTTTCAATCCTGGTTCGTTAGGAGTTGCTTCTTTATCAATCACCCATTCATAATGGTGACTGATTTTATCTATTGTTTTTTCTAAGTTGGAAATTTCTTTTAAGTCGATTAACCCTTCAAATCCATAATTTTCAGTAATATCTAAATTAGTTTCAGTTTCATCCCCTTTCAAAATAACTCTGATATTGTCAATTAAAATGTAATTGTCAATATTACTTCCTTCAATCCAATATATGAATGATACCGATAGCCCTGGCTTTGATTCTAAACCGTTAACAGTGTAATTATATAATAATGTTGTAAATGTTTCGGTATTACACAAAGAAATATTGTTATTTTCCATTGAAATATAATGATTCTCTGACCCATCATAATTTAATCTAATGTGAATTGATCCTTTGTTTCCCCCAGCATTTTTCCCATTATACGCCGCTTCACTCAACTTAACATCAAACATTATTATGTAATCACCCGGTATTAATAAATTTTTAGATAAATTCTTATCAATTTGAGTCCATGTTGGCCATCCTGAAGCTTGCATCTTTAAGAATGCATTTCCATTTTCTCCGATTATGTGAAGGGGATCTCCACCCCAGTTAGCATATGGCCCGATGGTACCTCCACCTGGATTTATGGTTAGATTATTACCATCATAAATAAAATCTTTATTGCAAGTAGTACAATGAAAATGTGATATACTTCCATTATTTTCACATGTAGGGTTGACTTGTTCTACTTTTGATAAAGTATGAATATTAGACTTTTCAATAAATCCAAATGTTGTAATATTTAATATTTCTTCAGTACAATCTATATCTGCAAAATATTTATCACACTCATCGCAGTAATAATATTCTTCTCTTCCTCCTTGGTTACATGTTGCGTCAATTTTTTCACTATGAATTAGATTCAAGTGAGGACAGATTAGTTTATCAATTACCGTTCCTTCATTTTTCTTTTCGTGACAAACTGTACATTCTTGATGTTTCAATCCTGTTTCATCATATGTTGCTTCTTTATCAATAACCCATTCATATCTATGCGGAGCTTTTTCAATATTAATATCTAATATTTCTTCTTTATCTTCATCAAAAAATTTATTACATTCTTCGCAATAAAAGTGACCTTTGATTCCTTCGGTAGTACAAGTGGAATTTACTTTTTCTATCCATTCGCCGTAATTATGCTCATGATTTTTTGTACATCCAAATAACCCCATTATTAATATTATAAATAAAAACAATAATAAATTACTTTTTCTCATTTTTTTAACTCCTATTTTGATTCGATTATTTAGTTCCCGTTAATGCAATACCTTCAACAATTCTTTTTTGGAAGATTACATATAGTAAAAATGGGATAATTAATGAAACTAAAGTTCCCGCAATTACAATACCATTTCCATGTCTAGAGGCCGGACTTCCAGACAATGATCTAATTATTTGCATTACTTGAGTTAAATATTCTTCATTTTTAGTAATTGTTAAAGTAACCCACAAATAATTATTCCAATGGCCCATAAATGAACCAACACCAACTATAACCATAGGTGTAATTGACATTGGTAGATAAATTCGAGAAAATATTTGCCAAGCATTCGCGCCATCAATCATTGCCGATTCTTCTAAATTATCTGGAAAAGCATAAAAATACTGTCTAAAAAAGAAAACATTGAATCCACTAGCTACTCCAGGCAGGAATAAAACAAATATCGTATTAGTGAGACCCAAGACATTACACAATCTAATTGAAGTAAGCATGATTGTAATTCCTGGAATAAACATTGTAAATAATACAAACCCAAACAGTATTTTTTTACCTTTAAAATTATATCGAGCAAATCCATAACCAGCAAGCATATTTACAAATACAACTAAAATAGTACCTATTACGGCAACTATTGTTGTTGAAATTAAAGCGTTTAAAAATTTACCGCCATTTACATTCACCTGAAAAACATATTTAAAATTATTCCATTGCCACTGTTTAGGCAACCATGTATAATCATGTAAAGAACTAAATTCGCTTTTACTCTTGAAAGCAAATGGTATTATATAAATAATTGGAAATAAAATAATTAATGTTATAAGTGCTACGGCTAGGTATGTAGAATATTTGAAAAACATTTTTTTAAACTTATGTTTATTCATCATCGTCACACCTCTGCTTTCTTCGAATGTATTAGTCTAAAGCTAATAATATTCATAGTCACTATTATTATCATAATAATTAATGCTCCCGCAATTGCAATATTCGGTGATCTTCCACTATCTCTAAATGTATTAAATAAATATAATGTTGGTGTCATTGTTTTCTCTAATGGTCCACCACCCGTAATCCACATTGGAATTTCTAGCATTTGCAAATTGCCAGTTATTTGTGCAGAAATTACTAATATAAAATAATTTTTCATGTTTGGTAAAGTAATATGAACAAATAGATGCCAAGAGTTAGCACCATCTAGTTTTGCTGCTTCATAATATTCCTTTGGAACATTTAACAATCCTGCAAGCATAATCAAGGTGTTATAACCAATGCCCACCCATAATGTTGGAACAATAATTGAAATATAGGGCCATATGCCATCTGTTGTAAATTTAATGGGCCACTTGTTATTGGCCACTCTTATAGCGGCGAATAAACCTATTCCCTCATTAATAAGCAAATTAAATATAATTGCTATAATAACTCCCGACATTAAATTTGGTATATATATTAATGCTTTAGTTATTCCGGCAACTTTTTCATTTGTTACTTTATTTATTAAACTAGCAAAACCAAAAGAAAAAACCGTCATTAGTGTAGTAATAATCAAAGAAAGAACGATGACATTCTTAAATGAATTGATGAAGGTTGGCGTTTTTAAAACATAATCAAAATTCTCAAACCCAATAAATTCACCAGTATTATAATCTTGAAAAACTCTAACAACGGCCATAATTAAAGGTACATAAACAAATATTGTTACCCAAACTACAGATAGTAAAATGAAATAATATCCCGGTCTTTCTTTTTTTCTTTGGTAATTATTCACTTTATTACTTGCCGTTTTCCTTCTTTTCTTTTTCATAATTACTCCTTATAATTTGACTAGTTTATTAAATAAATCATTATACAATTCATCTCTTTTTATTTTTACAACCTGACAAATTTCTTTATCACTTTCTGCTTCATATTTTTGATTATATCCTGGCATTCTTAATTTAACTATTTTATCGACCATGTATAATTCATCTTTGTTTAAAAGCCAAGCTACTGCAGTAACATCCCATATAACCCTAGATGTCGGCTTTTTTTCATTAGTAACATTTTTTAAGATCTCACATAAATAATCACATGCTTTATTTTTACCTTTTATAAAATGTGATACTTCTTGATATGTTGTACTAAATTCACTAACAACACCCTCACAAGGAAGCATGATGATATTATCAAATTTCTCGAAAATAACTCTTGCTGCCGGAATATCTTGTATCATATTAAATTCAACCGTTGATCCAATATGATATCCAGTACCCCCAAGCCAAACTAACACTACTTTATCCTTGATTGATGGATCAATTAAAATAGCAGATGCAATATTAGTAATTGCGCCAATAGCAATTACAAATAGTGGTTTTTCTTTTGAATAATTTCTCGTAATATTGACCAAATTTAGGGCTGCTTCACTAATTACTGGCTCAGACTCACTTGGAAGAAATTTTCTTGAGCCTTTATAAACTATTGATTTTAATTCTTTATTATTTGTATAATCAAGTAATTTATGAATCTCATTAAAACTTTTTTCCATTCCTTCATCAGGACTATCGCTCAAAATTCCATTTACAAATGGAGCCGCATAAATTCCTTTAATATTAATTTTATCTCTGTTTTGTAATAAATAACAAATCGCAAATTGATCATCAATTTCGTTAAAAGTGTCTGTATCAAGAACGCAATCTATTATATTTTTATCTCTATATTTTTTAATTTTCGTATAGTTCATATTTAACATCCTCATTCATTATTATCTTATCAAATTATATATCATCAAAGTTTTGTTTTTGTTTTCCTTTTATTAAAAATAAACCACGCAGCTACTAATCCTGAGGATAACACAATAGCGCCTACTCCCAATCCTATAAATAGTTTAATGTTGGATGAACTCCTCTGTTCAGATTCATTATCTGGGGGCATATTTGGGTCATTTGTAATAGCATTAACCTTGACCGTTATTGATTCTGAGTATTCTATTCCATATTCAACAACAGTTATTGTTGCAACGCATGTTCCTTCTTTTAAACCCACAATATAAAAACCTTGTTTTTTGGCAATATCTTCATTATCAATCGAAATAGAATATGTTGTTACTTCTTTATTAGTGCCATCTTCATAATCTATACTTACCGTTAATTTTAATATATCATCAACATTGATTGTGTTTGTTTCATTTAAAAAAACATTGATTTTATTTACTGGAGAAGATTTAACAAGCATTAAGTTATCTATCTGGAAGCCCATTCCTAAATTTTTATCTCCTTCAAGTAAAATAGAAACTCGGTATAATCCTTCATTTGAAATAGTTAATGTTGTTTCAACATATGTATATCCCCCGCTACCATATGAAACATCAAATACTTGCCTTGCAATAGGTTCTTTTAATGGTACCCCATTGTCAATTTGTTCAACCATAAGCGCAGCAGTACCGCCCCATTTATTTTGATCAATTCCGTAAAATCGATTGATTAATGCATTTAAAGTATAGTTCCCCACATCCAAATTAACATCTTGATATATTTTTGTCATACCGCCAACGCCAGATCTAGTCCATGCATTTCCTCTACCAAAACATGCATATCCTCCACTAGTAAAATAATCAAATCCATATTCAGTATTATTAGAAATAATATTCCATGCTGAGTGATTTGGATCCTCAAACCCAGAATCTTCCAAATAATTACCATCTTGAATGTTTATCGGAATCTCAGTGCTTGTTTTTCTACCATTATAAATTGCATTAATATGCAATGTGGTAACTCCCGCTTTACGACCATATACTGAGTATACGTCATCTTTTAAAGTAATCAATGCTATATCTTCATCTTCTACTTCGATATAAATAATTGCATTTCTATAGTCTAAAACCGTACCATTCCCCATTACTATTTCAATATTTATTTTACTAAAATCAACACTTTTACGTAATTCATTATTTAAACTTGCGTTAATGTAATCAATTACCTGGGAATCTCCAGCTGAGGTTATGTTAACTTCTTTATTAATTTCAAATACATCGTAGTTATAAAAATGAATTTTGGCAGTAACGATTGCCGTTCCTTCTTTTAGTGCTAATAATCTTCCTGATTCAAATTTTATAACATCGGTGTTTGAACTGATATATTCCACAAACACATCATCATTCTCTAATACAAGCATATTATTGTTATTATTTTCATAATTAGCCGTTAAAACAATATCTTCATTATCTCCCGGAACAATCACATCATTAATGTGGATATCAAATAATAAAGGTTTAGATATTTTATATAGAGAGAGTAAATCAATATAAAATCCTGCATATTCATCATTTATTGAAGAGCTTGATATTATTTCTATCCTATAATCTGTTGAATTACCAGTACAAAAATTATAATTTATCCTGTGAAAACCATCTGCTTTTGGTAGATATGTAAATTCTTTTATTACCTCATAATCTAATTCTTGTTTTTTTAAGATTGATATTGATAAACCATTATTAATATTCCCAAATTTTTTGGCAAAAAATGACAAATCATAAACCGTATTTTTATCAAGAATCACATCTTGAGATAACACAGATTTTTTATTTGCAGTTAAATTCCCTCCTGATTCATATACGTATAAACTGTTACTCCCCTCATAAAAGTCATCATCACTTACCCCAATCGATAATCCTTCTAAATCCTCATTATAAGAACTAATTGTTACATTCTTTATGTATAAAGCACTATCCTTTTTATAATCGTAGTGATGAATTTGTATCGATTCAAGTGCTTTTATCTCAGGCAATGATAAATCCATAATAATTTCTACATTTATCCACTCGTTTTTTTCAACATTATTAATTTGATTTGCAAAACTAATTGTTTTTATTGAGGTATTAGAACTATTATCATCAATATAATATTGATACCAAAAGAATGGAGTTAACAGTTTTGAATCTGTATTTTTCATTACTGTCATTTGAACTTTATATGTTTTCCCCACAGTTAATCCGTTTTTTAAAAGAAAATACATTGAAGGATCAGGTATATCCCACAACTTACAATCCAAAGAATAAACTTTTTCTTGTCCATAAATAATACTTTCGGTACTCCATCCCCCATAAGAATAATCGTCATGGTCTCCGCTATAATCAAATTCGTTCATATTATAAAAAACTCTCGGCATTTTAGTAATATTATGGCCTGAAATTGTCCAATTATTTAATGAATTTTCAAAACTATTATTTTTGAAATATTGATTACCATTATCTAAATTTGATATAATTTCTTTTAATTCAAAATTATCAAAATGATAGCCCGTTGCTACCACTTCATCATAATCTAAAGTGATGTTATACAAAATAACTCTAACAATATTTAAATTGTTTGAGTTGAAAGTAAATGTTATTTTTTTATATGTTCCTAATATAGAATCATCTTTTTCTTCAGTAAGTGTTTCAAAATTTCCTAATAATGGATTAGTTATTCCATAATGGAGGTCTGAACAAGAATGAATTTCTGGGTCAAACACACTATTTACTGCCCATTTTTTAGCATAAAATGTCAATTTATACATCGTGTATGGCTTCACGTCAACATCTTGAAAAAACGCAAATACCGAATGCCCTGGAACACCATCACAGTTTGAAACAAAATACCCATTTGAAGACCCTCTATATGCTTCATCAGTATTTTTATCAATTCCGCCAAAAATCGAACAACTATGCGCCCAAGATTTGATTATTCCCGACCCATCAGATAACGTAGCGTGCTTACTTATTTCAAAAGATGGGTCATAAATAAGATTTTGTGCATCTTCTATAAGTTCATTATTATTTCCGTATACCCTTATATTAATAGATGAAAAATATATTATTAAAAAAAACAACAGTAATACGCCAATAACTGATCTTTTCATTTTTAACACCTACTCTAATTCAATCATTACAACTTTGTGCGATGGAAGATTAATACTAATATTGGCTTTTCCAGAAGATATGCTTGTTAACAAACTAGGAATCCCATTAATATACACATGAACTTTTCCAGATTTAATATTATATAAATCAAAAGCATCAAGTGAAAAATTTAATTGAATATTTTTATTTGTAATATTACATAAGAATATTGCAACTTTTCCTCGCGATTTAAATGCACTTACTACTACATCATCACAGAGCATACTACCAATTCTATTACCCTGATTATCAAAACCAGACCACGAACCATCATCGTTATTTATTGGTGTAGAGTAATCATATCGATTTTTGCTAATGTTTATTTTTGGAGGTTCTACCATCGAGCCATACACCAAATAATTTTTACCATAAGTTAAACGGGAATTACCAAGTTCAGAAATAAATTTAATCATATTTTGATCATAATCATTTGCTTTTGGATACGTGTTATCCCCAGTCCATTCCCAGTTATATTCTGGAATTCCACCATTTAAAGCCGTGAATGCTGTAACATAATAATAAGGAGTCCCAACGCTGGAAAGTGGCAATGTAAAGCCATCTAATCTTATTCCACAATATTGCGAATATATATATTCAAACAAATGAATCTTTTCAGCAGTTCCTTCTTTGACGTACTCCATAATAATATCATTTTCCATCCCACCCATTTCTCCGGCGTTGCTACGACATTGATAGATATCAACATACGGAATCATTACCTCAGAAATCATTTCTTGTCCAGTAAATCCATTATATTCACGTGAGATTTCATACACTTCTTTTAATTGATTTAAACTCTCTTCCATAACTGAAACTCTAGTTCCATGTGAATGATTTGTATCATAACAAAGTGTTTTTACAAACGCTCCTATTCCAATATCGTTATAATAGCCACTAGCTTCTAATTTTGTGGAAAGAATGTGCTCCCTAGCATACACAAGATCATTCCAATCATCTGATGGGCATTGTAAAATAAATCTTGTGTCACCAAAAACAGCTTCTGTCGGAACACCTTTTTGATTAACCATTGCATTATTTTCAAATCCCTCTGGTAAAGTGGTACTAAGCGAACAATTGAAGTATTCAAAATATGCAATCAAATCATCAAATCCCTTGACTGTTTCTATAAACATGCTATTAGTATTTGCATTAAAGTGATTGTATACCGCTAATGTATCATTTTTGGTCGGTGTCGGCGGTATCATCCAATAATATGGAATAACGAGAGTCTTTTGTTTTAAGGTTGTTCTAATGGTATCATAAATTTCGACAACACCTTCTTGATCTTTTCTAGAAGGCATAATAAAATTACATAATGTGGTTTTTTCATATAAATCAATATTTAAATCTGATCTATCATCATTTTTCCCCTTCTCCTGACACCATTTTTGTTTTACTGCCCATTTTTTGTATATCTCTGCTGCTTCATACCAAGTTCCTTCAACAAGATTGGTACAGACAATATCATAATCAAATATAGTGTCGCCAGATTTTAAATCTGGTAAATAATGCCATATTGAAGCTCTTAATAGACCATCAGTTTCAGTAAAAGTGAAACTTTTTTCGCTTCCTTTTCCGTCTCTAGTTTGCACATAAAATCCACCAATGTCTCTCGAATAATATCCAAAAAATTGCATAGATTGATACATTCCTGAAGGATAAAAACCGTTATATTTATTGATACCTTTTATGCTTTTATTACTATTTTGAAATGTTTGGATTGGGTTTTTAAATAAATATCCCATTGCGAATGGTGATACTATATAATCATTTTCATAGTCTTTTAAAGTATCTATTCCTTCAAAAATTGGATATTCAATGCTATATGTAGTTTCTTCATAAACATTATTTTTTAATTCAACATTAAAAATAACTTCGTTAGTTCCCTTAATAATTTTTGAACTACCTATTACTACTGCTTTGTTACTGAACTCCCAGTTAAATAATATTTTTATTTCATCTTCATTTTTTATTAATTCATAAGAAAAATCTTCAGGTAATAGTTCTTTTTCGACATTTGTCGAAATATTTGAAGATTTTGCTGCAATCCTAACCGGTGTCGCATCACTTTTACCTTTTACAAAATACAAGTTTTTCTCTTTATTCAAATATTCTCTAATACCACCATCAATTTTATTAAAAACAACCTTTACGTAATTATTTTCTAAGGTGATGGTGTTATGACTTTCAGAAACTTTTATTTTATCATGTCTCATACATGCACTTCCTGTTAATAAGATCACTAATAGCAGTATAAACGAAACCGTTTTTCTTAATATGACAATCATATTTTTCATTCGTCAGACACCATCCAAGGATTTCTAGTATAACTATCTCTCGACATAATACTTTGAATATTGTTTTTAGCATTACTTAAAGCCGAACTGTAAACCGATTCAAATGATGTGCTTGAAGTTTGTACACATGCTTGAATAAAATTAGCTACCTCAAACGATAAGTCCCATGGATAATATGCTTCAGGAATGGCATAATTAGAAACATTGTTTACTGTTTCAACCCATTGTGCATCAACCACAGTATCTATAGTCTTTAAATAGTTTTGAATTTTTTTCGAGGCTGGTTTTCGCGACATATAAGATGCTTCAAAATATTTTCCCAACCTTTTTGGATCTTCAGTAAATAACCATTTAATGAACTTAACCGCTGCTTGTCTTTTAGTAACACTTACTGTGCTTGATATCGAATAACACCAACCACCATTGGTTGCTGTAGTCTTATTCTTATCACCAGTAAGCGTTGGTATTTCACTTACCCCAATGTTCTTAATAATTTCATTGTTATTGTTTTCTTCTGCAAGGGTATGAAGTAATGCTATTTGCCAAGAACCGCCCCAACACATCATTATATTACCAGCAAACAATGCTTCAGTAATGTTTGTATATCCATCAGTAGAAATATTACTTGTATTGCAATACTTATTATAAGCACATGTATAGAAAAATTTAGCTAACTCTTTGTAACCATTATCTTCAATTCTAGATGTTAACCAATCATCAGTAACTACTAATCCGTTACTTAAATTATATTGTAATCCCCATGTGGCCCACGCTAAATCAGATGGTGATGCTGGTAAACCTAAGGCATATTGACCAATCTTTAAATCCTTTTTGATATCGGCACATATTGCATATAGTTCATCAAATGTTTTAGGTGCTTCATTATATCCATATTGTTGTAAAATGTCTTTTCGATAATAGAATATTGACCCTGGCTCAGAAAACCATGGAAAGCCATATATTTTATTATCAAATGTAACAAATTCTAAAATGTTAGCATCAATATCATCCCAAATTTCTTGATCAAATAATGTATTTAATGCTACTACATTTTCCTGTCTTGCATCGTGAGGCAGCGAACTGTATGAACTCATAAATATTTCAGGAGATTTCCCGTTTTCTCTAGCAATAACAAGGGCATCGTTATATGTATCCGACTCATAAATTTTTAAATCAACATAAATATCATTGTCAGGAATTTCATTAAATTCCTTTACTACTTTTTGCGTAAATTCATCCGACCAATCTTCAAAATGTCGAGCGTAAAATGTAATTTTTATTTTATCTTCGTCAATTTCTTCTTTGTCACAAGATGATAAAATACCAACAAAAAGTACACTTATGATAAATAATATTATTAATGATATTCTTTTTTTCATAAAACCTCCATAATATAAAATCATACTTTATTGACTTTAATTAAACTGTATTATTCGCATTGGAAATATATCTTATTCAGTATTTCCAATGATTTTTAGAATAAATTATATGAAAATCTATTCTTTTTTATATTATTTAGTTTTAAAGACTTGCTACACCAACCTAAAGATGAATGTAACAAGTCTTTATTTATACCAAGCTAATTCTTACTATGTTAATTTTGGAATAATTTTATCTTCTTCTTCTAAAATAACATATTGTTTTAAGAATCCTTCAAAATCTCCTCTTCCCAATGTATCTAAGTTGGTCTTCGTATCGTCGCCTTTAACGTAAACCATAAAGTTATCCATTAATAAATAGTTACCTTCAAGTGATACTTCTGGCCAATAGTAGAAGACGAAATTAGACCAACCCCCATCAACTTCTGGTACTGTAAATTCGTAAGTTACCGTCGTCCAACCTGTATTTGAAATTCCACCTAAATTAAATACTCCATCACTTATTATGATATTTCCAGCCGGATTTCCAGGAATTTCATAATTGAATTGAATATCTAGTTTGCCAGCCTTAACTGCGTCAATGTTGGTTCCACCCTTTAAGTCAAAACTTAATACATAAGTACCTGGTTTTGCTAATGATGGTCCAGTATCTTTTGTTAAACTATTAAATTCCCCCCATGCTGAAGGTGCAAATTTAAATGCTGCATTAGTTCCTTGACCAACTATATATGTATTGCCAGCATTAAAGTTACCTATTGGATAATTTGCCCATTGTGAGTTACCATTAATAGTATACACCGCTGCAGGGTCATATACAAAATCCATTCCACATCTTGTACAATCAAAATGAGAAATATATCCATCTTCTTCAGTAGTTGGAGCTTTATATGGTACTAATGTTAAATCGTGACCTAAAGCTGGAATTACTAATGCACTGTACTCTACTGCGGCCTTATCTTCATCAAAGTAACTGTTACATACTGAACATTTATAATGGGCTCTTAATCCTGATTCCGTACATGTTGCTGGTTGTTCTGGAACCAATACTCCATATGTATGATTGTCACCTGAAGCCGGAATTACTAAATCTTCATACGCTACTTCCACTTTGTCCTCATCAAAATATAAATTACATAATGAACATTTATAATGGGCTCTTAGACCTGGTTCGGTACATGTTGCTGGTTGTTCTGGAATTAATTCTCCATATGAGTGCCCAGCTGGAATTGTGACATTATCAGTTGTAACCAATTCCATTAATCCCTCAAATCCATAGTTACTTGTAGTGTCTAGATTTATTTGAGTAGAATCGCCTTTTGCAATCACTCTAATATTATCTATTAAGATATAATTGTCAACATTAGAACCTTCAATCCAATAAATAAATGTTACTGATACCCAAGGTTTAGATTCTAATCCAGTAATACTATAATCATAAGATAATGTTGTGAAATTATCCATATTACATAACGAAATATTATTGTTTACATTCGAAATATAATGGTCACTAGCCCCTTCATAATTTAATCTTATATGAATTGATCCTTTGTTTCCACTTCCATTTACTCCATAATATGCTGCTTCACTTAATTTAACATCAAACATTATTGTATATTCACCTGATGTCAATAAATTGCTTGATAAATCTTTATCAAGTTGTGTCCATGTTGGCCATCCTGAAGCTTGTATCTTTAAAAATGCATTTCCATTTTCACCAATAATGTAAAGTGGATCTCCACCCCAGTTACTATATGGTCCAAATCTAGTTCCACCTGTCGCCATTGTAAGATTATTTCCATCATAAATAAATTTTTTGCTACATGTGCTGCAATGGTAATATGATATATTTCCATCTTCAGTACATGTTGGAGCTTTATATGGCACTAATGTTAAATCATGACCTAAAGCTGGAATTACTAATGCACTGTACTCTACTGCGACCTTATCTTGATCAAAGTAACTGTTACATACTGAACATTTGTAGTGAGCTTTTAATCCTGATTCGGTACATGTTGCTGCCACCTCTGGAATTAATACCCCTAAATTATGACTATCACCTGAAGCCGGAATTACTAAATTATCATATGCTATCTCAACTTTGTCCTCATCAAAATATAAATTACATACTGAACATTTATAATGGGCTCTTAGACCTGGTTCGGTACATGTTGGAGCTTTTTCCGGAATTAATTCTCCGTATTTATGCCCGGCAGGAATAGCAACATCTACAACTTCTACTTTTTCTAAATAATTTTCGAAATCGCCATTGCCAATTGTGTCCAAATTAGTATTAGTTAAATCATCTATTGCTACAACACGAATATTATCTACTAAAATATAGTTATCATCATCTAAAGCACCCTCGCACCAATAAATGAACGTGATGTTTGCCCAATCTGTTAATGCATTTTCACCTATTGTAAATTCATATTCTAATGTTGTCCATCCAGTACTATTAACAGCGCCAACATTTTGTAATTGACGTCCATCGCTAATAATAACTCTTCCGAGACCGCCAGCAATTGGATAATAATATTGAATATCTAATTTGCTTGTAGGTAGTGCTGGATTGGCTCCTAATTTAACGTCAATTAATAAACGATATGTCGCACCAACCACATTTAGTGAACCCGGAACTAATTTTTTAATTTGGTTAAATTTAGGCCATACTTGTACTGTCTTAATCTTTAATGCAGCATTTACACCACCATCATTTACAATAAAGAAGTCATTACTGCTATCTTCTGTACAATATGGTGCGAGTGAATCTCCCCACCCTTGATTAGCTTGAAGAGTAATTGAAGTGTCGCCATAGGCATATTTAGTATGACAATTTTCACATTCTAAATATGAAATATTTCCATCTTCGGTACATGTTGGAGCTTTATATGGCACTAATGTTAAATCATGACCTAAAGCTGGAATTACTAATTCACTATATTCTACTGCAGCCTGATCTTGATCGAAATAACTATTACATAATGAACATTTGTAGTGAGCTTTTAATCCTGATTCTGTACATGTTGCTGCCACCTCTGGAACTAATGCCCCTAAATTATGACTATCACCTGAAGCTGGAATTACTAAATCATCATACGTTACTTCAACTTTATCTTCATCGAAATATAAATTACATGCCGAACATTTATAATGTGCTTTTAATCCTGGCTCGGTACATGTTGGAGCTTTTTCTGGAATTAATTCTCCATATTGATGCCCAGCAGGAATTGTCACATCTTCAATAACTACTTTTTCAAAATAATTATCAAAATCACCATTACCAATTGTGTCTAAGTTGGTATTAGTTGAATCATCTGCTGCTACAATACGAATATTATCCACTAAAATATAGTTGTCATCGTCTAATACACCTTCACACCAATAAATGAAAGTAATATTAGCCCAATCTTGTTTAGCGCCATCAGCAATCGTATACTCATATTCTAGTGTTGTCCAATCATCACTATTAACAGATCCAACGTTTTGTAATTGACGTCCGTCGCTAATAATAACTTTATTAAATCCACCTGCAGTTGGGAAGAAATAATGAATATCTAATTTACTAGTCGGTACTAGTGGATTAGATCCTAATTTAACGTCAATTAATAAACGATACGTCGCACCTACCACGTTTAGTGAACCTGGAACAAGTTTTTTAATTTGGTTAAATTGAGGCCACACATGTACTGTTTTAAATTTTAACGCAGCGTTAGTTCCGCCAACATTTATTATATGTAAATCATTTCCACTATCTTCAGTACAATATGGCGCAAGTGAATCATCCCATCCTTTATTAGCTTCAAGAACAATTTCTGTTTCACCAAAAAGGTTGTATTTAATACCACAAACCTCACAAACATAATGTGCAATGTTGCCATCTTCGGTACATGTTGGAGCTTTTGCCGGTACTAACACTAAGCTATGATCAATGATTGGAATTGTTAATGACTCTAAAACATTATAATCTTTGTCATAATTTTTTTGACAAGTAGCACAATGATAATGTCCTAAAGTTCCTTCAGCAGTACATGTTGGTGGTACTTCTTCAATCCATGTGCCATAATTGTGACCAGTTGCGGGAATTACTTCTTGTTTTGTCTGACCGCACACGGTACAAGTATATTTCATAATACCTGCATTTTCTTCGCCTGCAGGTGTTACAACTTCTCCTTCACCCCAAGTATGCGCCTCAACTGCAGTTGTTTTACCACATTCACAAACTTGCCAATGTCCTTCTGCATTTTTTTGATACGTTGCACCAAAACTATGCTCAATTAACTCGCTTTTTTCTCCGCAGGTACATTCATGCCAATGGTGTGTTTCATCATATACCCAGTCAGTTCCAAAAGAATGTTCGTGTTTTTCTTCACAAGATGCCATCATAAATACTGCGACTAGAACTAAGACAGCACTTAAAAACTTTTTCATTTCTTTTCCTCCTTTGTTTTTAAGTTAAATTGTTCAATGATATTAATAGGAACATAATGTTCTCTCTTTAACTCCATTGAAATATGTATATTACAAATAAATTACTTCTTTATTTCTATCATATAGACTTGTCTAGATTTGAGAGTAATCCTTATTTTAGCTATGCCATTTTTCACTCTAGCTATTCTCACTCCTTCATCACCAACTGTTGATGTTAAAACCACATCGCCCTCCTCAATACCATAATCACGTAATGCTTTTAAAATAAAATCAACATCTATGTCTTCTTCAGTTATATTACTAAAGAATATTGCAATCTTATCATTATATTCATATGTGCTAATAACAACTTCATCTACAATAGCTGTTCCACCCAATGGAAAAGTTCCATTGGAAGGTCCAATATTTGGATTATTACATTCATAAGAAGCCTTACCTGTGCCAATTACAGGGGATTTTTGCATTTTGCCATAAACCAAATAATCTTTACCAAATCCACTTCTAACATTGCCTAATAAATTGATAAAATCAACCATATCAATATTAATCATTGATGCTGCAGGAAGATCATCTGCAGGATAAAATTCAAAATTATATTCAGGAATACCTCCGTTTAAAACAGTATATGCGGCAATGTGATAATAGGCTCCCGATAATTGTTCATCCGGCACTAAATATCCGTCCATTCTTAACGCGCCATATTCATGATACACATAATCAAATAATGGAATTTTTATAGCAATATTATTATCAACATAGTATCGAATAGCCCCATCTTCCATCCATCCTAAGATGCCACCATTAGCTCTCGCTTGATAAAAATCAACATATGGTATAACTTGTTCGGTTATCATTTCAACACCCACACTATTCATTCCATATTCACTTGATTGATTAGCTGCATTTAATAGTTGTTGATTAAAATATCTTAACACATTCACCCTTGAACCATGTGCATGTTTTTCATCAAAACATTGAATTGGATGCACTGCAGTAAATGATACGTCAAAATAAAATCCGTCCACATCATATTTTTCTTTAAATCCATCATCAACTTCCATTCGATAATTCAACCAATCTTCGTTAGACGCGCATTGATAATACCATGTTGCACCATTTAAATTAAAAATTTGATCTCTACCCGCAGCATTTATCATTTTATTGTTGAAATATTTAGGATCATTAGTAATACTATGAAATTCAAAACACACATAATCATGGCCGTATTCCCTTACTAATTCATAGTACCTTCTATTGTTATATATCGAAACATTAAAAATATTGTTATCAATTCTTGATGCAATTTGATCATAGATACTAATCATATCATTCCACGAAGCTTCGCTAGCTCTATAGCCAAAATTTACTAAACTAGTATTTTCATATAATTTATGTGCATAATCATCACGTTCAGTTAATTTTCTATTTTGTACCCAAGGTTGATTTTGTGCCCAATCGCGATATTTATTAGCTGCTTCATACCAATTTCCTTCATTCATATTAGCAATAATAAAATCATAATCGAATTTAGTGTCTCCATCTTTTAAATCATCTAAATAATGATAAACACTAAGCTTTAATGAATCACCCATGCCAACGAATGATAGGCTCTTAATTGTGTCTCCAGAGTCTTTTGTTTGCCAATAAAAACCACCTAAGTTTTGTGAATAATATGTTGCAAATTGCATAGTATAGTACCAACCAGTTGGATATAAACTTAAATTTTTACCTAAGCCCGTTCCCCCCTCACCATTAAAAGCATCAACTGGATTATTAAATAAATAGCCAGTTGCATATGGAGTTGCAAAATAATCCGTTTCTTTATCCTGTAAAGTTGTTATACCATCTAAAATAGGATATTCAATATCTAAAACAGGGTCTTTATGAACATTGCCAGTTAATTCCAAATTGAAAATTACTTCATCTGAATTTTTGTGTAATGTTATCTGAGTTTTTACAATTACAGGACTGAAAATATATGTATATGATACTTTTTTAGTATTTGTATTATCTTCAACCACCTCAAATATATATCCGAGATTTTCTTGATAACCACCATCTCGTTTATTAACACGAATTGGAATTCCAGATGTCATATCTTTTACTAAATATAAATGGCTTTCTTTGTTTGCGTATTCTCTAACTGAACCATCTTCATTTAAAATAATTCTAACCTTCTCATTTTCAAGTGTAATTCCGTCGGTTATTAATAAGCTTAATTCATTTTTACCATCAATTGTAATTCTCGATTTCATTTTACCGCTCTCATCATCATAATATTTGTTTTTACTACAACCATACAAAGTAATTGCCATCGCTAGTGATAATACCAACAACAAAATTTTAGATATGTAGATTTTCATTGTTGCTTCCTCCTTTTTTTAGAAAAAATAATTAACCCCACTACACCTGCACCAACCAACACGGCTGCTGTAATACCGCCAGCAATTGCACCCGTGTAATTTTTTGTATTTATCTCTTCTTGAGCCACTGTTCCATTTACTTTAATTGGAATTGTTGTTTCATAAACTTTATCCAATATTTGAGCTTTTATTGTTAAATTTGTTTCTCCAGGTGTACGTCCAACCACAAAACCTTTAGAATCACATGCAACTTTATAATCTTCAAAAACATATCTTAAATCAGTAGATAATAATTCTTTAGTTCCATCTTCATATTCCGCATAAACTAATATTTTGTAAATATCATCTACCTCAATTGAATCTTCACCAATAGTTGCAGTTATTTTTATAGGATATTTTGCTTTATTAAGAACAGCATCATCTATTTGCATTCCTAATCCTAATTTTGGATCACCAACGACTTTAATGTATATTAAGTGTTCTCCACTCTCTAATACATCGAATACCATAGCTAATTTACCATAAACATTATTGCCATAAGTAGTATCAAAATGAGCTTCACTAGGTTCTCCAGCAGGATTACCATTGCCATCTAATTTTACTGCCCCTAAAGTGACTACTCCACCAACACCAATGATTAAGCCGTTAACACCAGTAGCATAAAAACGATTAATATATGTATGAAAAGAATATTTACCCTTTTCCAAATTAAGTTTTTGACTAATCACCATTTCGCTGTCAGGTTTGACATTAGCATTCCAATATACTGGAGCCATTAACCAAATATTACCCCAGCCAGTTCTAGCATATCCGTGGGCTTTAAAATTATCAAATCCCCCGCCGGAGTTACCAGTCATCTTCCAAGCATAATATTCAGCTTCAAAACTTGGGTTTATTAAAAGATTATCTGTTTCTAAGGACACATCTAATGATCCTACTATTATATATCCGTCGTAAGTTACCGTCGCATAAACTGTTGCATTACCATTTCCCATACCAATTAATAAATAAGGTTGGTCACTGCGAATATGACATACATCTTTATTTGAACTGGATAATTTTACTTCATAATCTGTTTCTGCTAGTAAAGTCCCGTCAGATAAATAAACATCAATTATTATTTGTGAATACGAATATAAATCAATATTCTTATCTAATGATATTCGAACATTTTCAACATATGTACCTTCGGGTACATGATTATTAGTTACATTTAACTCAAATTGATTAGAAATCAATTCAGTTCCATAAAAATTAACAATCGCTTTTACAAGTGTTGTCCCTTTAGATAAAGCAATTAAATTGCCATTCTCATTTGCATGTAAAACTTCTTTGTTAGTAATTTCATAATTTACAGTAATTTTCTGATTAGCCGTTATATTTTTAGAATCAGGTTTACCCTGTAATTTTATTTTTAAATCAGGATTAATGACTTGTCCAATTTTAAAATCATTTGAAATTGATAATGAAACACTTTCAACGTCATTATGATAAAATTCAAAATCGCCGCCATAAACTTTATCAATATCTTTGCCAGTATTTTTTTCTAAAAATCTAATGTTGTCAACCAACACATAATTATTTTCTAGTGTTTCTTCAGCCCAATAAAAGGCATCTAAATATGCATAATCAGAATTTACTGATGTGCCGACATTAAAATCAAAAGATAATGTAATCCAACTATCACTTTTAATCTCAGTTAAATTGGAAATACCGTCTGATATTGGAAGAGATCCTCCCTCATATACTAAAATGAAGTCTATTTTACCAGCACTAACCGAACTAATTGCCGATGATTTAACATCAACTTTTAATTGATACACTCCTGCTCGTAATACATCCGTTGAAACATCTTTCCTGAACCCTATCTTACTTGGATACCAAGCTGTTGGTTGAATTTTTAAACACGAATTATCATTCCCATCTTTTACTATTTTAATTTCTTGATCAGTCCAATTACCATAAGGATATGTTTCTCCCCATGAAGAATTAGCTTGTACGACAATATCTTCATTATTTGCACTAGCTTGTACTACTCTTGAATCAACATTTAACATCAAACCGATAACGAGAAATGGTAGTAATAGAATTATAATTTTCTTCATAATCTCACCTCATTATTTTCCGCCACTCAGGGCGATACCCTCAACAATTTTCTTTTGGAATATCGTTAAAACCGCAATTGGAACCACTAATGTTATTAATGTTGCTGCAATAACAACTCCATAATCACCCTTATAAGTTGTGTTTAAAGTTCGAATTATTTGCATTATTTGAATTAAATTATCATTTTCAGTAATTGTTAATGTCGGCCATACAAAATTATTCCACGCTCCCATAAAGGTTCCAACACCAATTACCACCATTGGGGTTATTGACATTGGAATAATTATTTTGAAAAAGATTTTAAATCTTGAACATCCATCAATTACCGCAGCCTCTTCTATATTTGAAGGAATATTCAAATAAAATTGTCTAAAAAAGAATATTTGATAACTATTGGCCATTCCTGGAACAAATAAAACAAAGATTGTATCTATCATATTTAATGCATAAACAACTTTAATTGATGTTAACATAATTGTTATACCTGGAATAAACATTGGAAATAATAGAAAAATCCAAATTAACTTTTTCCTCTTAAAATTGATTCTAGCCAAAGCATATCCAGTTAACATATTTACAAATAAAGATGTAAACGTAGCAAGTGTAGCAACCAACAATGTTGCCCCTATCGACTTTAATAGAGTAGTTCCATTAATATCAGCATTAAATACTTTAGTAAAATTTTCTAACGTACCATTTACTGGGAAAAATGTATTTGGAATACTAAACAATTCATTTTTAGGTTTAAATGCCGCTGGAATAATCCATAGCACCGGAAAAATAACAACAAAAGCAACAATAATTGCTGTTATTGTGAGAAGAATTTTAATCGTTTTTTTACGTCTTTTAGCTCTTTTGTGATAACTATATTTTGGAATATTAATTACATTTTCCATTCAAATTCCTCCTACTCTTCCATTTTTTCTGATTTTATGAATTTGAATGCTACTAAATTAACTGTTACAATTAGTATCATTACTAATAAAGCACCGGCTATTGTTACGTTTTGTGGACGTCCACTATCTCTAAACGAATTAAATAAATATAGAGACGGAGTTAATGTCATTTCTAGAGGTCCTCCACCGGTAATCATATATGGAATATCCATCATTTGTAGTGTTCCTGTAATTAAGTTAACTAAGACTAAAACAAAAACATTCTTCATATATGGCAATGTTATATAGACCATTTTTTTCCAATAGTTGGCACCGTCAATATCAGCAACCTCATAATATACTCTTGGAACATTTAATAATCCTGCATACATAATTAAAGTATTATAGCCAAAACCTAACCAAAAAGTTGGTAAAAGCACACAGAATATTGGCCAATAACCTTGAGTTGTAAAAGCAATTGGATCCTTATCTAGTTGAATTAATATGGATGTAATTAATCCGCCACCATAATTTAAAATAAATATGTAAATAATTGAGGCAACAACACCACTTATTAGACAAGGAACATAACAAATTACTTTAACAACATTAGCAACCTTCATATCAATTGCATATAAAACAGAAGCGAAAAAGAAGCTTAGTAACATTTGGGCTACTACGATAATGCCCGTAAACAATACTACGTTACCAAATGATTTAATAAACGATGGTGTTTTTAAAATATAATCGAAATTATCAAATCCGCAAAATTGACCTGTTGAATAATCTGAAAACGCACGAAATAATGCCATTATTAGTGGAATGTAAGCAAATATTCCTAACAATATAATTGCTGGTGTTACCATTGCATATCCACTAGGAGCATCTATGTATTCTAGACTTTTCTTTTTTCTTCTTTTTCCTAATGTTTGTTCACTCATAATTATTATTTGTTTTCTTTATATTTGGGGTTTGAAGGATACGTTGTACGTTGCATAATTGTTTCTATATTATTTTTAGCATCGTTTAATGCTTTTCCATATAAAATATCAAATGGTTCTGTTTTGCATTGTAATTGCATTCTTTCAAGAATTTTTCCAACTTCTAACGATATATCAAACGGATAAATCGCTTCAGGAATTCCTTTTGATGCCACATCATTAACAACATTTATCCATTCATTTGGAACTTTTGAGTCTTTGCTATCTAAATATGTTTTGACTGATTTTGTAGTTGGGGCCTTAGAATTATAAGCTGCAACAAAATATGAAGCCGTTCTTTCTGTATTTTCTGCTAGCATCCAATTTAAAAATCTTGCCGCTTTATCCTTATTTTTAGATTGCTCTGAAATACAATAACACCAACCACCATTAGAACTTGTTATTTTAGAGTGATCGCCATCAATTGTAGGAATTGGTGCTACCCCAATATTTTTTATAATCTCTTCATTATTATTTGTATAATCATAGATTTCGGCAATGCACCAGCTACCAGCAAAAGTCATTGCTAATTTTTCATCACATAACGCATCAACAATATATGTGTAACCTTCCGCAGTCAATGCTGCTGTTGGTGCGTAGTCATTAACATACACATCATAAAAGAACTTAGCTAATTGTTTATATCCCGGCTCATCTAATCTATGATTTTTCCAAGTTTCATCTAAAGCTAAGCCTCCTGTTGTATTTTGTTGCATACCATATGTTGCCCACGCACATTCAATACCACCTAATGGTAACCCTAGACAATATTGACCACGAGTTAAAGTAGGTTTAATTTTTGCACACACTGCTAATAATTCATCCCAGGTTTTTGGAACTTTCGTTATTCCTAAAGAAGAAAATACATCTTTACGGTAGAAAAACAATGACCCCGGCTCTAAATTCCAAGGATATGCATATACTTTATCGTCATATGTTACCAAGTCTAACGCAGTATCAAAAATATCTGCTTTAGCCTCGGCTGATAAATAGCTATCTACTGCTGCCGCATTGTTATTTCGAATGTTAGAATATAATTCACCATACGTTGCCATATATAAATCAGGAGCTTTACCATTCTCGCGAGCAACAGTCAACGCATCAGCATAAGTATCTTGTGTATAAAATTTAACTTGAACTTGGATGCCATCTGTTAAATCTTTATTAAATTCATTTACTAAGCCTTCTAAATGTTTTCTAGCCCATTGCTCAAATTCACGAGCATAAACCGTAATTCTAGTAGCTCCTTCTTCTACATAATTTTTATTGTCATCTTCATTACCATTTTTTTCACATGATGCGACAATAAATATTGCTAAAACTAATGTAATTATAATTGATATTTTCTTCAACATTTTCATAATTTCCTCTCCTTTCACAAACTACATACAATTTAAAAACAATAGTCTAATTTTTAAATGTTAATTGAACTTCTTTTTCCGTTGGTATCGATACTGCTGCACCTTTTCTTGATACAGTAATTGCTGCAGCTTTACTAGCGAAATCTAAGGATTCTTTCACATCATAGCCTTTCGCTTTTCTCAGGGCTATCGCCCCTATAAACGTATCTCCGGCACTAGTTGTATCTACTACCTTGACTTTTTCTGCTTGACATTTAATAAATGTATTATCACTTAAATAGGCACTTCCCTTACTTCCTAAAGTTACTAAAACTTCCTTAACTCCTTTTGTTGAAAAATACTCGTAAACTGCCATTAGATCTATATCATTTTTAATATCAATACCTGTTAAAAGTTGTGTTTCAGTTTCATTTGGTACGATTAAATCAACATTTTTTAAACACTGATTGTCAATTTCCGTTACAGGGGCTGGATTTAAAATTGTATACATACCTATTTCTTTCGCCACTTTTAATCCTTTATATACTGCCTCTAGTGATATTTCTAATTGAGTAATAAACAAATCATCTTTAGAAGCATTTTTTCTTAAAAATTCGATGAAATCGCTAGGATTTATATTATTATTGGCACCGCGATCTATTATTAATAAATTATCTTGTTGAGATTCATCAAGAATTATCATACAAACTCCACTAATGGTATCATCCTTGATTTTAATCATATCAGTATTTATTCGATATTTCTTTAAAGCATTAATTAGATCTCGACCATTATCATCGTTTCCTACCGCAGCAATCAAATAAACACGGTCTCCGCCTAATTTTTTACATGCTATGGCTTGGTTAGCACCTTTTCCACCCTGATTTTTTAGAAAAGAGTGACCATTTTTCGATTCTCCTATTTGTGGTAATTCACTAACAGAAATAACAAAATCCATATTTATACTTCCCAAAACAAATATCTTTCTCATTTAATCACCATCAATCGCTTCTCTTAGTAAAGCAATCCCTTCAGAAATTGACAAATCTTTTTTAAAGATACTACTCGTGCCGCCCACGAAAATATCGGCACCCATTAATCTCATCTTTTTAGCGTTTTCAAAACTTACGTTTCCATCCACCTGAATTCTAATGTTTTCATATCCATTTTCATTTAAAAACAAGCGAGTTTTTTTTATTTTTGCTAGAGTTTCAGGAATTAGTTTTTGCCCCGCAAAACCTGGATTAACCGTCATTATTAGTATAAAATCTACATCTGGTAATAAATACGATATATTTTCTATTGTCGTTGCTGGTTTTAATGCAACTCCAGCTTTTGCTCCCTTTGATTTAATTTTTTTTAAAACGCTTTTGGGATCTAATGTCGCTTCATAATGTATTGACATTAAATCGTTTTCTCTTAAATCAAACCAATCTATTTTATGATCGGGATTCTTAATCATCAAATGATAATCATATGGTATATTTGTTATTTTTCTAAATTGTTTGACTATCTCATTGCTTAACATTAAGTTAGGTACAAATTCCCCATCCATTATATCTATATGTAAATAATCAACATTTTCTTTGGCTAATTCATTTAAAATTTCTTTTATATTAATTAAATCTGCGCACATTAATGAAGGAGAAATTTTGCTTTTTAACATGAAATCACCTTCTATTTATATAATGGTCCTAAATCTTTACATACCAAAATATCAGATGCTTGCGAATGATCATTTCCATAAGAAGCCCATACATGCGGTCGGAAAATTCTATCTTTACTAACATTATGTAAAGAAACTGGGATTCTTAACATGCTTGCTAAAGTAATTGCCAAATCCCCAATATGACCATAAGTAAACGCACTGTGATTAGCTCCCCAATTTGCCATGACTGTATATACATCTTTACAGCCATCTTCACCAAATGTATTTGGAACAAAGAATGTTGATGGCCATGCACGGTCCGTTCTTAACTCAATAGCATCGCTTACTTTTCTTGGTAAATCAACTGTCCAACCTTCAACAATTTGTAATACTGGACCTAATTTATGAACTCGATTTAGTCTCATCATAGTCACAGGCATTTCACATCTAGTAACAAAATGACTACTAAATCCGCCCGCTTTAAAATATTCTAAATTTGCTGGGTGATAACTAACTGCTTTTAGTGTATTTTTTATATCTTTTTGATTAACTTCCCACCATTTTTTCATTACAGATTTTCCATTTATTTTCATTTCCCCTGCGCCATCTAGTGCCGCAGCTCCACTATTATTTAAATGAATAAATCCACCCGCAGCTCTGCCTTCTAATTTATATCCTGTTGTTCTTTCGATAGCTTCAGAACTCCAAAATGTTCTAACGTCACAAAATACACTTGACTGACCAGTAAGTAATGATAAAAATAACATTGTAAGACCATTTAATGTATCATTTTCAGTAGCAACCAAATATGGTTTACGCACCCCGTGCCAATCAAAAGATGAGTTTAAAATACTTTCAGCAAAGTCGCCATTTGGCAAATAATCTGTCCACTGTCTTTGCCCTTGAAAACCAGCAACAATCGCTCCTTTACCTAAACTTTCCTCATAGTATCCCTCTTTGGCTAACTTAGGATTTCCTTCCATTAAATCTTTAATTATGAGAGCCATCTTAATTGAATATTCCCAATCATATTCACATTGTTCAGGAGTATGTTGTAATTCTTTAGGATTGTAATAATCAGGGCCGACATTAATATTTTCCTTTACCCATTTATAAGCTATTTGGTATTCTTCTTCGTCATAAATATTCCTTACAATTCTGCGATTAACCTCACTCATATCAATCCACTCAGCACGCATTCCAAGATATTGTTGTAATACCATTGGGTCTAAAAAACTGCCAACAATACCCATAGATACATTACCGATTGATAAATAGCTGCGATTTCTCATTTCTGAAACAGCTGTCGCGCATTTTGCAAATATGATGATTTTTTCTTTTACATCTTCTGGAACCGTATTATCTTCTAAATCTTGAACATCTTTACCATATATTGAAAATGCTGGTAATCCTCTTTCACTATAAGCGCTCATTGCACATTGCAAATAAACTGCGCCAGGACGTTCTGTACCATTAAATCCCCAAACAGCTTTCATTGTATGCGGATTAGTGTCAATTGTTTCTGTACCAAAACAAAAAATTGGTGTAACCGATAATGTGGCTGTTACGTTTTGAGTTCTAAACTCTTCTTCCACCTTAATTGCTTCAGCGGCTGACGTAATAGTCGTGCTAGCAATTACACATTCAACTGGTGTACCATCAAAATAAAATACATTTTCTTCAATAATTTTTTTTGCAGCTTTTGCCATCGCCATACATTTGTCTTCAATTTTATAGCGAACGCTGTCACGCCCATCATTTAAGGGGCGAATTCCTATTTTACCTTTCATGTTATCCTCCCTATCTATCATATCTTTCAAATATTTTTGGTAAATTTTTAAATTTTTGATGTGGTTCTAACTGATACCAAAACGCAACACTTGCTACATCCTCTGATAAATGTTTATATTTACGATGATCTTGGCGCCAACCAATTGTATCAACTGTTACTTTAAGATCCTTTTCAAATCCTATGCAATCTTCAATATGGAATCTATACATACTAAAGCGTTTAGGTGAATTTGAATCATTTACACTGGCTAATGGTAAGCCTAAAAAAGGCGTATTAAATTCTTGCTCTGTTTTATCACCTAAAATTCCGTACCCACCAAAATTCCAAGCCCCACCAAAATAATCTTCCGTACCATTATCGCAGATAGTCGGATAAGTTGTATCACCATCGATGTAAAACTTTACTTCGCCTTCACCCCACCAACCACTATTCAAAGCTGTCCAAGCTAAATAAGTTCCAACATAAACACCCCTACCTTTAACACCATCTAAAATCACGTGACATGGATTATCTTCTGAGGTTAAACTACGTCTATATTGAGCATGGAAATATGCAGCATCATCACTAACAGGAACTTCGTGATACAGTATTTTATAAGCTAAAATTTCAGTATACGTTTCCCCTTCATTTTCAATTTCTATTCTTGCAGATTTTTTAAAAGGCATTGACCAATAACAATTACACCCCCGATGTGGTGCAACAACTATTGGTAAAGAATTAACCGTATGCGGTTTCGAATCATGCCCCATACAGAAAAATGCTCCCAATGGAGACTCAACACTTGGATATTTTTCATCATCCCAGTACATTCTAATCACTAATTCAGAAAATCTTTCACGGTCTGATGTTAAGAAAAAATTCCTTATAATCCCACTTCCCTTAATATCTGCGATTACCACTTTCTTTTTTGGTTCAATTCTAATGAATGGATTAACCTTCCATCCCTTTCCTAAAGATTTCCCACTATGATATAAAAGCGGATCATTTGGATTAGGTATAGCGTGACATGCGCCACCTTTCTCCCCTGTAGGATTCTCAGCAGAAATCATTTTGGTCACAACCCCTGATTTAAACATTAAATCATCTAACATACTTTAAATTCCTCCTATTAGTATTTTTGCATATATGAAACGTTTCATTTTAATTATAAAATATATAATTTGCTACGCAAATATTTTTCTATTTAAACACTCATGAGTCTCATCGTGAAACGTTTCATTTTTCTTTTACATAAAAAGCCTTTATATTTAAAAGCGCTTTCACACTTTGATTATACCAACAAATAATTAGATTTGTCAATATGTTTTTTATTTTTTTATAAATCTTTTTAAATGACAAAAAAGAACCCTATTTAAAAAATAAGTTTCTCTTTAATATTCTTTACTGAATCTCCTAGTATTAAATTGCATTTTAAAATATTATTTTTTTTCTTGATTTTCGTATTGGCAATAAGTTTGATAACTCGTTTAACTGCGGTTGATGCTATTTCTTCTATTGGCTGGTCCACGATTGTCAATTGTGGAGTAAACAATTTCGTAAACATCATATTATCAAAACCTAAAATTGAAAGATCATTAGGAATTTTTATGTTTCTTTCGTTAATCAGAAATATTGCGCTTAACGTTGAGGTGTAATTAGAAGTGAATATAGCGCTATATTTTTCTGAATCTATCGCTTTAGAAATGATTTCATATTCATTATTTAAGTTTTCATTAAATAAATAAATCATATCATTGTCTATAGGTAGGTTCATTTCATTAAATGCATCAATAAATCCTTGTTTGCGTTCACTGCCTGTATATGAGCAAGCTGGAAATAAACCAGCAATTTTAGTATGGCCATTTTCAATCAAATATTTAATACTTTCTTTAACTATCTCACGGTTATTGACATTGACGCATTCTGCGTCAAATTCATCAATTTGTCTTTCAATAAATACTATTGGTTCATCATTGAAGTGTCTAAATTTAGTTAATTTTTCGCTCAATAAAAAACAAATAATTCCATCTGTTCTTCTCTCAATAAAGCCGTTCGAACAATCTAACTCTCGATTAGGATCATAGTTGCTTTCTTGTACTATCATTTCATAACCATTTTTCTTTAATTCTTCGCCTATTGCAGTTGCTATTGAACCATAAAAAGCATTCCCAAGTCGAGGCAACAAAACACCAACGGTATTTGTTTTTTTAGTCTTCATTGCACGCGCATATACATCGACTTTATAATCCAACTCTGAAATCGCACTTTCTATTTTTTTAACATTTTCTTTTCTAAGTGAGCCACCATTTAAATATTTGCTTACCGTTCCAACGGCTAGACCTGTTTTTTGGCAAATATCTTTAATTGTCGCCTTCCTTTTTTTTGCATTTTCCAAAATATCACCACAACCACATAATATTAATTCAATTATATATCAATTTTATTTTTTTGTCAAATTGTCACAACATAATAGAATTCTCTCAACAATTTAAGTAATTTTATAACGTATTCAACCTATTCTTCTTTTAAAACTATAAAAGGCAAGTTAATACAACTAACAACTTAAAATTGATTTATCTTTTAATAGTAAGTAAACTCACGCTTTCCACATGATTAGTTTGCGGAAACATATCTATTGGTGTTGTTTCGACTATGTCATATTTAGTTGCTAGTATCTTTAAATCATCAACTAATGTCAGTGGGTTACACGATGCATAAATAATTCTTTCGGGACTTTCTTCTAAAATAAACTGGCATAAATCATCACCAAGACCAGTTCTTGGTGGGTTAAAGACCATCACATTTGGTTTTATATTTAATTTTTTCGATACTTGAAGGGTGTCCCCTTCATGGATTTCAATATTATCAAGATTATTTAATTTGATCGCTTCTTTAGCCGCTCTTACCGCATCTTTACTAATTTCAATCGAATAGACTTTGTCAACTAATTTAGAAATATATATTCCAATACTAGCTACCCCAGCATAAGCATCTAAAACGATATCATTTTTAGTGAAATTACCTAATCTTAAGATTTCATCATACATATTCTTAGCTTGTTTTAAGTTGAGTTGAAAAAAAGAATCTGGTCCGACTAAATATCTAACATCACCAATCATATCTTCTAAATAATCTTCGCCATATAGCTTTTCGATATTGCCTGTCACAAATTCTCTTGAGCGAAGATT